>Ga0214471_10000006_pt1 | contig 230882 bp, 214 predicted proteins | sample RVTome_5_FD_207665 | JGI IMG/M metagenome (GOLD analysis project Ga0214471, IMG submission 207665) | Soil microbial communities from uranium-contaminated site in the Upper Colorado River Basin, Wyoming, United States - RVT142D155 | ecosystem: Environmental > Terrestrial > Soil > Contaminated... | reverse complement strand
GCTCTTCGCGGTACGGGGTGATAGCTTGGAGGAACGCCTCCGGCGTCGCCCGGAGGTTGCGGTGCAGCAGGACCTCGCCCGTTTGGTTGAGGATGCAGAGATACATGGTGCGGGCGTGGAGATCGATCCCGCAGTAGTGTTGGTGCTGCTGCGTGTAGAACCTCATGAGGGCCTCCTGGCGTGAAGGTGACATGCCACCTGAGCTTACCCCCTATGGTAAGCTCCACAGGAGGCCTTCATGAGTATCAAGCAAATGCTGCTGCCGGGCGCGCACGTTTTGATGGAACTTGAGGTTGTGCGCCTGGCGGCGCGCGCGGTACGCGCGGGCGGCCGACTCGCCGGCGAGCAAGTCGCCCGCTGCAGAAACGCGATCCGTTAGACCGCGCGAGAGGAGACGACTATCTTTACCCTGTGAGCCCGACTGTCTTCCGCGCCCGGGGGTACCGGTTCTACTTCTTCTCGCGGGAGGAGCCGCGGCGCCACGTTCACGTGCAGCACGCCGACGGCGAGGCTAAGTTCTGGTTGGAGCCGGGCCTTGAGTTGGCGCAGAACTATGGGCTCAGGGCCGACCACCTAAGGGCGGCAGAGCAGTTGATCAGGGAGCACGAGGATGAGATCCGAGCCGCTTGGGAGAAGCACTTCCCCAGTTGAGGTTGGTAACGTCACCCGGCAGGGGTTTTGGCTCCTACTCGATGAGCAGGAGCTCTTCCTTCCCTTTGAGCAGTTCCCCTGGTTTCGGCGTGCCTCGATCGAGGCACTGACCACCATCGAGCGACCGAGTCCCCATCACCTTTTCTGGCCCATTCTCGATGTTGACCTGACGGTGGATTCGATTCTGCATCCCGAGAGATACCCGTTGGTCAGCCGGGGCGCGGTCTAACCAGGTGAACATGCACTCGACGGCGACCACGAGCTCTTCGCGGTACGGGGTGATAGCTTGGAGGAACGCCTCCGGCGTCGCCCGGAGGTTGCGGTGCAGCAGGACCTCGCCCGTTTGGTTGAGGATGCAGAGATACATGGTGCGGGCGTGGAGATCGATGCCGCAGTAGTGTTGGTGCTGCTGGGTGTAGAACCTCATGGAGGTCTCCTGGGTGAAGGTGAGATTCGACTGAGCCTACCCCCTATGGTAAGGTCCACAGGAGGCCTTCATGAGTATCAAGCAAATGCTGCTGCCGGGCGCGTACGTTTCAAAGGAAGTCATAGGTTCGCGCGCATGGTGAGGTCAGGCTACGTTCGGCATCCTGCTGCTGGCGAGGAGTTCGCCCGCAGCAGAATTTGCGAGCCGTTAGACCGCCGCCGAGTGGCGGGCCTGGGTGGCTGAGCGTAGCTTACCCCACAGGAAGCACACGCCGATTTCGCTCCGGCGAGGACCTATGCCCCAGTCTGCCAAGGATCTGCTGAAACAGACAGCTGAGCACCTCCCGGCCGACGCCACGGTCGAGGAGGCCATGGAGCGTCTGCTGTTTCTTGCTCGAATCGAGCAGGGGATCGCTCAGGCGGACGCCGGCAAGACGGTAACGCATGAGGAAGCGCGGCGGCGTCTCGGGCTGTGACGGAGGTCCGCTGGACCGAGCGGGCAGTCGAAGACCTCGCCGCCATCAAGGCGTTCATCAGCCAGGAGTCACCCGCCTATGCGCTGGCCGTGGTCGGTCGCCTCTACCAGGCCGTCGGTCAGCTGGCGCAGTTCCCCGATTCCGGTCGGATCGTGCCAGAGCAGGCACGATCCGAGATCCGCGAACTCGTGCGTCCGCCCTACCGCATCGTATACCGCCGCCGACCCGACCTCGTCGAAGTCTTACTCGTTTTCCGTTCCTCGCTTCCCCTCCCGACTATTCCCAAGTGAAGGGGCGCTGGCTAACCAAGCGGTTGGAGCGGTCGGGCGCCTTCGCGGGGCTGAGATACGGGTGGCTGGAGGGCTCCTTGGCCACGTCGTTTGATCAGACGGCGCGCCTGGCGAGAAGTGCGCCCGCCGCTCAACCGCAGGGTCGTTTATATGACTTCCTCTGTGCCGCTCGTAGTAGGCTTTCCCCTCGGGGTTCTTCCGGAGGAACCCCACGGCCGCTTCGGAAAAGGCCCACTTCAGGTGCGCGTTGCCGATCTTCGTGCCTCCGTTGCCCCGGATCGTGCCGGCGGACTCCTTGGCGCACTTCACCTTCGGCGGCGCAGAGATCGGCGAGCCAGTACCAGGTGAACATGCACTTGACGGCGACCACGAGATCTTGCCGGTACGGGGTGATAGCTTGGAGCAACGCCTCCGGGGTCGCCCGGAGGTTGCGGTGAGCAGGATCTCGCCCGCCGGGTTGAGGAGACGGAGGTAGATGGTGCGGGCGTGGAGATCGATGCCGCAGTAGTGCTGGTGCAGCTGCGTGTAGAACCTCATGGGGGCCTCCTGGGCTGAAGGGTTGTGGACAACTCGAGCTTACCCCTGGCCAGACGTCGCCCGCTGCAGAACCCCGGACCGTTGGGAGGACGCAGCGTGAGACGCCAGATGCCTCCGCACAAACGACGGAGCCGCCAGGAAAGCTGCGAGGCCTCGTCGCTCAGCAGGACCGCGGAGCGGACGGGGGAATGAAGCTCGGCACGTTCTTGACAGCGGTGCGCAGTGTGGTATAATCCCGGCCATGCTTGATCCGCGCGCGCGCCACCATCACCTCCACCATCACCACCCGGCAACGGGGGGTTGGGTCGAGGTGTAGGCGAGCGCGCTGTTCGTACGGACTCCGTTCGGCAACCCGACGCCGGCCCTCGTGGCCGGCGTCTTTTTTTGTGTCTACCCACTACTACCAGCGGCCCCGAGCCGCGCGTCGAGGAAATTGAAGGAGACGATGACCGACATGCTGCGCATCGGCCTACCGAAGGGCCGCATGGAGCGCGCGGTGCTGGACCTTCTGGTGGAGGCAGGCATTCACGTGAGCCCGACCGCTCGCGGCTACCGGCCGCACGTTCGCCTCCAGGCAACCGAGACCAAGGTCCTCAAGCCGCAGAACATCGTGGAAATGCTCATGCTGGGCAGCCGCGACGTCGGTTTCGCGGGAGCCGACTGGGTGGCCGAACTCCGCGCGGACGTGGTGGAGGTGCTCGACACCGGGCTCGATCTCGTCCGCGTAGTGGCGGCCGCGCCCGACGCACTGCTCCGCGAGGGCCGGCTCCCGGAGCGGCATCTCGTGGTCGCCTCCGAGTACGAGCAGCTGGCGCGGGCGTGGATCGCCGGGCGCGAGCTCGACGCAGAGTGCGTGCGTTCCTACGGCGCGACCGAGGTGTTTCCGCCGGAGGACGCGGACGTCATCGTCGACAACACCGCGACGGGGGCGACCCTCCGGACGAATGGGCTCACGATCATCGACACGCTGATGAAATCCTCCACGCGCCTCTATGCCAGCCCGGCCGCATGGACCGACCACGCCAAGCGCCAGCGCATCGAGGACCTCAAGCTCGTGCTTGCCAGCGTGCTCGAGGCCAGGCTGCGCGTGATGGTCGAGGTCAATGCGTCCGCGGAGTGTCTCGATCGCGTCGTCGCGGTGCTGCCGTGCATGCGCCGGCCCACCGTTTCCCCGCTATACGGCAACGGGAGCTTCGCCGTGAAGGCCGCCGTGCCGCGCGACGTCTTGCCGCAGGTGATCCCCGCGATCAAGGCCGCGGGTGGCACCGACGTCATCGTGTCCGCCCTCGCACAGATCGTCCCATGAGCTCTTCCGCGAAAGCCGGTCCGCCATCCCGCGTGGACCCTGCCCTGGCCTATCGTCGGCTGCAGCCGCCGTCCGGCGGCATCCAGCTGAAGCTCGACGGCAACGAGGGACCCACACCCGCACTCGATCTCATGGTGGACGCGCTGCGCGCCGCTGGGCCGGAGCTGCTGCGGCGTTATCCCGACGCGACGGCGCTCGAGGCGGCGCTCGCGCAGCGGTGCGGCGTGGAGGCCGCCCGGGTGCTGGTCACTGCCGGTGCCGACGGGGCGCTCGACCGCTGCTGTCGGGCGTTCCTTCCCGCGGGCGCGTCGATGCTCGTGCCTGTCCCCAGCTTCGAGATGCTCGACCGCTACGCGGCCCTGGCGGGCGGCGAGCTGGTCCCGGTGCCGTGGACACCGGGCCCGTTCCCGATTGCGGCGATGCTCGAGCGCGTGGATGAGCGCACCGCGATCATCGCCATTGTGAGCCCGAACAATCCCACTGGCGAGGTGGCCACGCTCGACGACGTGAGGCGGCTGTCCTGCGCCGCGCCCAACGCCCTGGTCCTCCTCGACCACGCGTACGTCGAGTACGCGGAGGAGGATCTCACGGCGTCCGCTCTTGCGCTTCCGAACGCAGTCGTGACGCGAACGTTCTCCAAAGCGCGCGGTCTTGCGGGGTGCCGCGTGGGCTTCGTGCTGGGGTCGGCCGAAGTGATCTCGGCGTTGCGCGCGGCCGACGGGCCGTATCCGGTCGCGGCACCGTCGCTCGCATTCGCGGCAGTGCAGCTCGAGCGCGGCGAAGGGGCGATGGCCGCTCACGTCGCCCAGGTTCGCCGCGAGCGCGCGGCACTGTCCGCGCGGCTCGCCGCACGCGGCGTCGCGCCGCGGCGATCGCAGGCCAACTTCGTGTACGCCGATCTCGGGCAACGCGCCGCCTTCGTGCATGCCGCACTCGCCGCGCAGGGCATCCTTGTCCGCGACTTTCCCGATCGGCCGGCCGCTGCCACCGGGCTGCGCATCACGCTCCCCGGCGACTCGACGGCATTCGAGCGCCTGACGGCCGCGCTCGAACTGGCCCTCGCCCCCGACGCGCTGCTGCTCGACCTGGACGGCGTGCTGGCGGATGTGGAGGGGTCATCTCGCGCCTGCGTACTCGCCACGGCGAACGACTTCGGCGTGAGTATCAGCCGAGATGAACTGCTTCATGCCACGCTGCGCGGCGACGCGAACAACGACTGGGTGCTGACCCGGCGGCTGCTCGCCGCGCACGGCGTCGAGCGATCCCTCGAGGAAATCACCGCCCGTTACCAGGCGCACTACCTCGGAATTGACGGGGCGCCGGGGCTGCGCGAGGCGGAGCGGCTGATCGTCGCGCGCGATGTCGTCGCGGCGCTCGCCGGCCGGCTACCGCTCGCGATCGTCACCGGCCGGCCGCGCGCCGAGGCAGAGTGGTTTCTTGCCCGCGCCGGAATCCGCGACCTGGTCCGCACCATCGTGACGCTCGAGGACGCGCCCAACAAGCCGGACCCCGCGCCGGTCGCGCTGGCGCTCGAGCGGCTCGGCGCGACGCGCGGCTGGATGGTGGGCGACACACCTGACGATGCCCGCGCGGCCCGCGGCGCCGGCGTCCTTCCGCTCGGTGTCACGGCCCCCGGGGAATCGCGCAGCGAGGTGGCACCCGCTCTCGTGGCGGCCGGCGCAGCGCTCGTGCTCGATCAACTGGCGGATCTTCTGGAGGTGTTGTGATGAACGGACGCCGCGCGCGAGTGGAGCGCCGGACGGCAGAAACGACGGTGATCGTCGAGCTCCACCTCGACGGCAGCGGGCAGGCGGACGTGCACACGGGCATCGGGTTTCTCGACCACCTGCTGGCCGCGCTCGCGCGGCACGCGCGACTCGACCTCACGCTGCGGTGCGATGGCGACTTGCACGTGGACGACCATCACACCGCGGAAGACGCCGCGCTCGCCCTCGGTCAGGCTCTGGATCGGGCGCTCGGCGACCGGCACGGCATCGCGCGGTTCGGCTGGGCCCTGGCCCCGCTCGACGAGGCGCTGGCACGCGTGGCGGTGGATCTCTCGGGGCGGCCGTTCGCGGACGTCAACCTTGGCTTGACTCGCGACGCCATCGGCACGCTCTCGGCGGAGAATGTCCCGCACGTGCTTCGCTCGCTCGCGACGGCGGCGCGGCTCACGCTGCACGTGGATGTGTTAAAGGGCGACAACGACCACCATCGCGCCGAGGCGGCATTCAAGGCCGTCGCGCTCGCGCTGCGGCAGGCCCTGGCCGCAACGGGATTCGAGGACGTGCCGTCCACCAAGGAGACGCTGTGACCGAGGTCGTGATCGTGGATTCCGGCGTCGCGAACCTCGCGTCGGTGCGAGGGGCATTCGCGCGGCTCGGCATTCGGGCCACGGTGTCGGCCGAAGTGGACGTCGTGCGCCGCGCCCCGCGCCTGGTGCTGCCGGGCGTGGGAGCGTTCGGCGCAGGGATGGCCGCGCTGCGCGCGAAGGGACTTGACGCCGCGGTGCGCGACGCCACGCTCGAGGGAAAACCGCTACTCGCTATCTGCCTCGGGCTCCAGTTGTTGTGCGAGGCGAGCGAAGAGAGTCCGGGGATCGCTGGACTTGGCCTGCTGTCGGGCACGTGCCGGCGCCTCCCGGACGACGTGCGGGTGCCGCACCTGGGTTGGAACCGGGTGGATCCGGACCCATCGTGCCGGCTCGTCACGACGATGGAAGCCGCCTTCGCCAACTCGTACGCGCTGTACGACGCGCCATCCGGATGGGCGGCGGCATGGACGACGCACGGGGCGAGATTCGTCGCGGCCCTGGAGCGCGGAGCGGTGCTCGCATGCCAGTTCCATCCCGAACTGTCCAGCGACGCCGGCCGGGAGTTGGTGCGGCGCTGGCTCGTGGCGGGAGGACTCCGCGTCGACCCGACGACGGTCGCCGCGCCAGCGCCGCCGTCCCGTGGGACCGGGCTCGCCGCGCGTCTCGTGCCGTGTCTGGACGTCAAGGATGGACGCGTTGTGAAGGGAGTGCGCTTCACCAGTCTGCGCGACGCCGGCGATCCTGCCGAGCAGGCGGCGCGCTACGAGGCCCAAGGCGCCGACGAGATCGTCGTGCTCGACATCGGCGCAGCGCCCTCCTCTCGTGCGACCCAGGTGGAGACGGTGCGGCAGGTGCGGGCGGTCCTCGGCATCCCGCTTACCGCCGGGGGCGGCGTGCGGTCGGTGGAGGACACGCGCCGACTCCTGGCCGCCGGCGCGGACAAGGTGAGCGTGAACAGCGCGGCGGTCGCGCGTCCGCAGCTGCTCGCCGAGCTGGCGTGCGAGTTCGGGCGCCAGTGCGTGGTGCTCGCCGTGGACGCGCGCCGTGCGGGCGCCGGCTGGGACGTGCTCGTGTCGGGCGGCCGGGACCGCGTGGAACTGGACGCGGTCGAGTGGGCACGGCACGGAACAGCGTCAGGCGCGGGCGAGGTGCTGCTCACGAGCTGGGACCGCGATGGCACGCGTGCCGGCTGCGACCTGGAGCTGGTGCGCGCGGTGCATGGCGCGGTCACCGTGCCGGTAATCGCCTCGGGCGGCATCGGAACGCGGGCGCACGTGGCCGAGGCGCTGGCGGCTGGGGCAGAAGCGGTGCTGGCCGCCTCCGTCTTCCACGACGGCGACGAGACGGTGGCGGCGATCAAGGCGGAGCTCGCCGGCCGCGGCGTGCGGGTGCGGCGATGATCGTTCCCAGCATCGACCTGATGGACGGTCGCGCGGTCCAGTTGCGGCAGGGACGCGAGTTCGTGCTCGACGGCGGGGACCCGCTCCAGCGGCTCGAGCAGTTCGCGGTGGCGGGCGAGGTCGCCGTGGTGGACCTCGACGCGGCGCTTGGACGGGGATCGAACGCAGCCATCATCCGGAAGATGGTGCGTCGAGCAGCGTGTCGCGTGGGCGGCGGCATTCGCGATCGCGATAGCGCGCGCGCATGGCTCGACGCCGGCGCCGAGCGGATCGTGGTCGGGACCGCGGCGTCGCCCGCGTTCTGCGGCGCCCTGCCCCGCGATCGCGTCATCGCCGCCGTGGACTCGGTGCGGGGCGAGGTCGTCGTGGACGGCTGGCGCACGAAGACCGGGCACTCCGTGCTCGATGACATCCGCTCCCTCGCACCGCATGTGGGCGGCTTTCTTCTCACGCAGGTCGAGCGCGAAGGGGAGATGGCGGGGTTCGACGCGACCATGGTGCGCGACGCGGTTGCCGCGGCTGGCGCCGCGCGCGTCACCGCCGCCGGAGGCATCACGACGCCAGACGAGATCGGCGAACTCGATCGCCTCGGCGCCGATGCGCAGGTGGGGATGGCGCTCTACACCGAGCGCATGAGCCTCGGTGATGCCGTCGCCGCCGTTCTTCGCGCGGGACCGGACGGCTTGTGGCCAACCGTCGTCTGCGACGAGTCGGGGCGGGCGCTGGGTTTCGTCTGGAGCAGTGCTGCCTCATTGCGCCGCGCGGTCGCTGAGCGCCGGGGCATCTATTGGTCGCGATCGCGCTCTGCCATCTGGGTCAAGGGTGAATCGTCGGGGAACACACAGCGCTTGCTCGCCGTGGACGCGGATTGCGACCGCGATGCCTTGCGCTTCGTGGTGCGCCAGGAGGGACCGGGCTTCTGCCACCGCAACACGCGCAGTTGCTTTCGTGACCGCTTCGATCTTGGCACACTCGAGCGGGTCATCGCGGCGCGCCGGGCCGGCGCCGATCCACACTCCGGAACGGTCCGGCTGTTGACCACGCCGGGGCTGCTGGAGTCGAAGCTCGGCGAGGAGAGCGCCGAGCTGGCGCGGGCCGGCACGCGCGACGACGTGGTGCACGAATCGGCGGACGTCCTCTACCTGGTGCTGGCGGCGCTCGCGCGGGCCGGTGCGAGCCTTGCCGATGTGGAATCGGAGCTCGGACGCCGGCGGCTCGCGATGACGCGGCGGCCAATGGAGGCGAAGTGATGACCGACGTGTTCCCACGCCGCACGGCACAGGAGATGGCCGCACGGATCGGCAGCCACCCGTCATCAGAGGTGCAGGAAACCGCGGCCGCGATCGTGGGCGACGTCCGCGCGCGTGGCGCGGCGGCGCTCAGGGAACACGCGGAGCGGCTGGGGGACGTGGCGGCTGCTGCACCGCTCATCCTGCCGCGCGAAGCGCTCGCGTCGGCGCTCGCGTCGCTGAAGCCCGGCGACCGGCAACGGTTGGAGCGCGTCGCGGAGCGCATTCGCGTGTTCGCGCGCGGACAGCGGGCCGCCCTCGGACCGTTCGATATGACTATTCCGGGAGGCAGGGCCGGTCACTTGATCGCCCCCGTGGAGCGAGCGGGGTGTTACGCGCCAGGCGGCCGCTACCCGTTGCCGTCCTCGGTGCTCATGACGGCCATCACGGCGCGTGAGGCGGGCGTGTCCGAGGTGTGGGTGGCGAGTCCGCGACCGGTTCCGATTACGCTTGCCGCCGCCGCGCTGGCGAACGCGGACGGATTCCTCGCGGTCGGCGGCGCGCAGGCCATTGCGGCGCTCGCCTTCGGTGCCGACCCGGTGCCGCGATGCGATGCCGTCGTGGGCCCGGGTAACGCATACGTCACGACAGCCAAGCAGCTGGTCGCGGGGCATGTCGCCATCGATACACTGGCGGGGCCATCCGAACTGGTGGTGCTGGCCGATGCGACGGCCGACGCGGGAATGGTCGCGGCGGACCTCCTCGCGCAGGCCGAGCACGATCCGTACGCAGTACCGGTCCTGGTGAGTGTCGGCGGCGCGATCGCCGAAGGGGTTTCGGCCGAACTCGTGCGCCAGCTCGAGACGCTGCCGACCGCCGTCATCGCGCGCGCGGCACTGGGCAACGGTGGAGCGGTAGTGGTGCGCGACCTGGACGAGGGCGTCGCCGCGTGCGACATCCTCGCGCCGGAGCACCTAGAACTTCACGTCGCCGACGCCGGGTGCCTGGCGCCACGGCTGCGTCACTACGGCGCGCTGTTCGTCGGGACCGGGGCCGCGGAGGTTCTGGGCGATTACGGCGCGGGGCCCAACCACGTCCTGCCTACCGGGGGCGCGGCTCGCTCTGCCGGCGGTCTTTCAGTGCTGACGTTCCTGCGCGTGCGCACGTGGCTGGCGATCGATGATCCCGCCGGCGCCCGGGGGCTGGTCGAGGACGCGGCCTGGCTGGGTCGCCTCGAAGGGCTCGAGGCGCACGCGCGGTCAGCGGAACGGCGACTCGGACCGTGACGTCATGCGTGCGAGGACGCCGGACGGGTGTCTGGACCTGCTCCTCTCTGGCGATCAGTCGGCGGCCCGTGTCTCTCCGGGATCGGTCGCCACGCGCCCTTGACAGCTCGCAGGCGCCCGGTCTACCGTTGTCGCATGACCCGCACCGAAACCGTCCATCGTGCTCGCGGCAACGCCTCTGCCGCCGAGACGGGATGCATGGGGCCCAATCACAATACGAAGACCACCGAAGCCCCGGTGCGGGGACCCGTGTAAACGCGTACGAACGATCGCGGAACGTGACACGAGGCCCGCACCACACGGTGCGGGCCTTTTTGCGTTCATGGAACCACCGAACGAGGAGTCGAACGGCATGTGCTCGATCCTGGGGATCTTCGACCTCACCATGGAAGCCGGGGAGGCACGCCGTCTCGCCCTTTCCCTGTCCCGACGGCAACGGCACCGCGGGCCGGACTGGAGCGGAGTGACGGCTGGTGACGGGTTCGTCCTGGCTCACGAGCGGCTGGCGATCGTCGACCCCGAGAGCGGAGCCCAACCCCTGGTCAGTGCGGACGGCACGCTGGTGCTGGCGGTCAACGGGGAGATCTACGACCACGCGGCGCAGCGGGCCTCGCTCGGCATCCCGTGGGACTTCCGCACGAGCTCGGACTGCGAGGTCCTGCTGCCTCTCTACCGTGAGCACGGACCCGACTTCCTCGACCGGATCAACGGCATCTTCGCCTTCGCTCTCTGGGACGCGGAGCGGCGGCGCTACCTCCTGGCGCGAGACCCGGTGGGGGTGTGCCCCCTCTACTTCGGGCGGGACGAGCAGGGACAGTTCCTGGTCGCCTCGGAGATGAAGGCCCTGACCGGGGTCTGCCGCCGCCTCTGGGAGTTCCCCCCGGGCCACTATCTCGACAGCGAGATCGGGGAGCCCGTGGCCTACCGGCACCCGACCTGGAGATCGTACGACGCCGTGGCGGGTCGACCGGCGGACCCGGCGGTCCTGCGGGAGGTGTTCGTCGCGGCGGTCCGGCGCCAGCTCATGAGCGACGTCCCGTACGGCGTGCTCCTGTCGGGAGGTCTCGACTCCTCCCTCGTCGCCGCGGTGGCGGCTCGTCACGTCGCCCGGCGAGTCGAGGACGAAGGCCGCAGCGAGGCCTGGTGGCCCCGGCTCCACACCTTCTCGATCGGCCTCGAGGAGTCCCCCGACCTGGCGGCCGCTCGCGGGGTCGCCGACTACCTGGGCTCCGTGCACCATGAGCTCCGGTTCACCGTGGAGGAGGGACTCGACGCGCTCGCCGACGTGATCCACCACATCGAGAGCTACGACGTCACCACAGTGCGTGCCTCCACCCCCATGTATCTCATGGCGCGGCGCATCAAGGCCATGGGGGTGAAGATGGTCCTCTCCGGGGAGGGGGCCGACGAGATCTTCGGGGGATATCTCTACTTCCACCGCGCCCCGGACGCGAAGAGCTTCCACGACGAGACCGTGCGGAAGCTCGACCTCCTCCACAAGTACGACTGCCTGCGGGCAAACAAGTCCATGGCCGCCTGGGGAGTGGAGGCCAGGGTGCCGTTCCTCGACCGGGACTTCCTGGACGCGGCCATGTCCGTGGATCCGGGCGCCAAGATGGTGGGCCCGGATCGGATGGAGAAGCACCTCCTGCGATCGGCCTTCGAGGGGTGGCTGCCGGACGACGTGCTGTGGCGCCAGAAGGAGCAGTTCTCCGACGGCGTCGGCTACGGGTGGATCGACGCGCTGAAGACGCGCGCCGAGGAGGCGGTATCCGACGAGGACCTCGCCCGCGCCCCTTGCGGCTTCCCCGTGAATCCCCCGGTGACGAAGGAGGCCTATCTCTACCGGACCCTCTTCGATACGCACTTCCCCGGCGACGAGTCCGCCCGGCTCGTGCCCGGAGGACCCAGCGTCGCCTGCAGCACGCCGGCCGCGATCGCCTGGGACGCGTCGTTCGCCTCCAATCCCGATCCTTCGGGTCGGGCGGTGACGGGCGTCCACCGGGGGAGCCTCCACGCTGAGTGAAATGACGTCAATGCGCGCGTCGATGCGGCGGTCCAGCGCAATGTCGTTCACCGCACATCCCGCGCTCGACGTCCTGCTGTCTCTCGTGTCACCGGTCGGAACAGGCTGGCCATGCTGCAGCAAGCGTCGGCAACGGCTCCAATCACCGTGATCACCGGCGCCACGAGCCCCTCCTGCTCCACACGTTCCGCGATCGTGGCGAGCGTTCCCCGAACGACCCGCTGCGCGGGCGTCCCCCCATCCTGAATGCAAGCGGCCGGCATGGCCGGATCCCGGCCGGCGGCGAGCAATGCCTCCACGATCCGCGGCAGCGCCGCCCACCCCATGAGCACGACGATCGTATCCAGCCCGGCGACGGCGCGTGCGTCGAACGGCAGGTCCTCCCCGCGCGCCCCGCGTCCGGTCACCACCGCGACCGAACGGCTGATCCCGCGAAGGGTCACCGGGATGCCGGCGGCGGTGGGAACGGCGAACGCGCTCGTGACCCCGGGTATGACCTCGCACGGGACGCCCGCCGCGCGGCACGCGTCCACTTCTTCCGCGCCCCGTCCGAACAGAAATGGATCGCCGCCCTTGAGGCGGACGACGAACCGCCCCTCGGTCGCGTGCCGGACCAGGAGGGCATTGATGTCGGGCTGCGCGAGGCGCCGCTCCGTGTCCGGCGCCCTGCCGACGTTGATCCGCCGCGCGCCGGCGGGTGCCAGCTCCACGACCTCCGGCGCCACGAGTCGGTCGTGGACGACGACATCGGCACACGCCAGCGCGTCCCGCCCCCGCAGCGTCAGGAGACCGGGATCGCCCGGGCCGGCCCCCACCAGCACCACCCGCCCACCGCGTACCGGCGGGACGCGGTGGGCGGACGGCGGCGTGTGGCGCACTGCCAGTTGCTCCAGCAGGGCCGTCATGCCCGGCAGCCGGCCCACGGGCGGGAGAAAGCGGAGCCGGTCCCCGGTGACCACCGTCCGCAGGCGCCGCGGCAGGTCCGTCCGTTCGTGCTCTCCGTGCCCGATGAAAAACGGCACCACCACGATCTCGTCCCACGCAAGGCTGGCCGCCACCGTTTCGAGCCGAGGGCGCTGGTCCAGAAACGCGCACGCTGCCGGGAGCGCCAGACGCCGCCCCAGTCGCTCCGCGAGTTGATACGTGGTGTTTCCGCTCCCCGGGTGGCGCGGCGTACCGTGTCCCACGACGAGCACTCCCGACGTGTCTGACGGCCGCCTGCCCGCGACCCTCCGCGCCGCCGTCGCCATCAACGCCACCAGCGCGGGCTCCGCCCCGATCGGCGGCGTGATGTGCACGGACGTTCTGCCCGGGACCCGGCCGCGCTCCAAGGCGCGGGGCAGCACCTGCTCGGTGTAGTAGCCGGTGCTGGTGAAGCACGGAACGACGACGACCCGGCGCGCTCCCAGCGCCGGCAGCACCGTCTCGAACGACGGGCACCCCTGATGAAACGCCGCGACCACCTCGCGAAACCGCCGCCGCCGGGCGAGCTGCGCGGCGTGCCACCGGACAAGCGCGTTGGCCGGCGAGCCGTCCCCGCCGCCGTGCGCCGCGAGTACGACGGAGACGCTCATGGGTTCCGGAACAGCGGCGCTTCCACCACGGGCAATTCCTTGCCCGTGAGCATCCGGCGCGCCGACTGCGAGCCCAGACTCCGCTGGTACCAGTCTCCCAGCCCTTCGTCCGGCAGACGTTCCTCGGCCCACCGCGCGAGCAGCGGACGCACGGCATCCACCAGGTCCGCCCCGGTGACGTCGGCACGATAGAGATCCGTCATGCGATCGCCGGCCAGCCGGCCACCCACGTAGATGTGATAGAGATCGAGGGAACGCCCGACGAAGGCGAGGTCCGCCGTGTACGGCCGCGCGCATCCGTTCGGACAGCCGGTCATGCGCACCGTGAACGGCACGGCGTCCAGCCCCAGCGTGTCCAGTTCCGCTTCGAGCCGGTCGAGGACGGAGGGGAGGAACCGTTCCGACTCCGCCACCGCGAGACCGCACGTGGGAAGCGCCGGGCATGCCATCGCGTGCCGCCGCACGGCCGGCACATCCTGCACCGGTGCGACCCCGTGCGCGCGCAGGATGGCGTCCAGCCGGGTGAGCTGCTCTCCGGTCAGGTCGGTGAACAACACGTTCTGTTGCGGCGTGAAGGCGATGCCGGGCTCCATGTCCTCGACAATGCCCCGGAGTGCGGAGCGCAGCCGCCGGCTCCCGCGGTCCGCGACCCGGCCGCTCTGGACGAACACGCCGCAGAACCAGCGTCCGTCCGGCTGGCGGTGCGGACCGAGATGGTCGTGATAGACCGGAGCGGGAAGCGGACTCGGCGGCGCCGTCGGACGCCCGATCCGGCGCCGGAACTCCCGGCCGAAGCGCTCCGAGCCCCACTCGGCGAGGAGATACTTCAGGCGGGCGTGACGGCGGTCTGCCCGGTTGCCGTGATCCCGGAAGATGGCCGCGATCGTCCGCACCGCCGTCGCCGCATCGTCGACGGCGACGTCAGCCAGCGGCTCGGCGAGCCGCGCGAGCGTATCTCCCTTGCCGTGCGTCATACCCAGGCCCCCGCCGACGAGCACCGTCATGTGACTGACGCGCCCGTCGTGGGTATGGGCCACGAGGCCCACGTCCTGTGCGTACACATCCACGCAGTTGTCCTCCGCCGCGGCGACCGCCGTCTTGAACTTCCGTGGCAGGTACCGCTCGGAGTAGAGGGGTTCTTCGGCGCGTCCGGGTGCGGTCGTGCGGACCCGCTCCCCGTCGAGCCAGATCTCGTGATAGGCCGACGTGGCCGGCCGGAGGTCGGCGGCGATCCGGGCCGCGATGTCCTTGACCGCCGCGTGGCTCGGATCCGCCAACGGGGCGGGGCAGGCCATCACGTTCCGCTCGACGTCGCCACAGGCCGCAAGCGTCGTCACGAGCTGCTCGTTGACCGACGCGATGGTGGTCTTCAGGTCACCCTTCACGACCCCGTGATACTGGAGTCCCTGGCGGGTGGTGATGCGGAGCGACTTGTCCGCCGTGGCATCGGCAAGGCGGTCGAGCGCCACGTACTGTGCCGCCGTCAGACGCCCCGCGGGGAGCGCCACGCGAATCATGAACTGGTGGGCCTTGTCGAGCCCGAGCGCTCTGCGCGGCTTCCGCCGATCGCGGTCGTCCTGCTGGTAGATCCCATGGAACTTGAGCAGCTGGACGTCGTCCGCCCCGAAGTGCGACGCGTCGGACGCGAGCGTCTCGGCGATCGTGCCGCGCAGATACCGGCCGAGCCGCTTGGCCGTCTCCACGCGGGACTCGTCCGCCAGCTGCTGTCGCGGTGTGTCACCGTCGGTCATCGGCGCTCCCCATGTCGGTTCGGGCGGCGTGAAGGCCGCACTCGGTCTTGTCCCGTTCAGCCCAGCGTCCCGCGCGCGAGTAGTCCTCGGGTCCCGCGCCCGGCACCGCGCGCGTGCACTGCAGGCAGCCGATGGTCGGATAGCCGCGCTCGTGCAGGACATTGTGCGGCACGTCGTGACGCCGGACGTACTCCCACACGGCGCGCCGGTCCCAGTGGACGAGCGGGCAGACCTTCAGGATCTGCCAGGGCCAGTCCCAGGCAATCAGTGGGGCGCGCCGCCGCGCCGCGCCCTGATGGCGCGTGATCGCCGTGATCCAGACATCCGCCGCCCGCAGCACCGGTCGCAACGGTTCGATCTTGCGCAGCGTGCAGCAGCGGTCGGGATCGCGGCGCCAGAGCGCCGGACCGAACAGGGCCGCCTGCGCCGCCGGCGTCAGATCGGTGGCGACCCGCTCGAACCGGAGCGCCGGATAGCGCTCCTGGAGGCGGTCGCGCAACGCGTACGTCTCGGGGAACAGGAACCCCGTGTCGAGATAGACGACACGCAACGTCGCGCCGGCCCGCGCGTAGAGGTCAAGCAGCGCGCAGCCTTCGAGCCCGAATCCGGTCGTGAAGACCATACGGCCCGCCTCGAACCGCTCGAGCGTCCAGGCGACGAACTGCTCCGTGGGCATATCGTCCGGGTTGCCGGTCGCGCGCCACGACATGGCACCACCGCGCCCGTCATCAATACCTCGGCACCGACGGGTCCACGTCTTCACTCCAGCGGGTGATTCCGCCGGCGAGGCTCACGACGCGTTCGAAGCCGGCCTCCAGCAGCTCGCGGGCCGCCCGGGCACTCCGCGTGCCGCCCTTGCAGTACAGCACCACCTCCTGGTCCCGCGGAAACTCGTCGAGCCGCTCGCCGACCGTGTCGAGCGGAATCAGCCGGGCGCCCGGCAGGCGCGCAATCTCCCATTCGTGCGGCTCCCGCACGTCGATCAACGCGAACGGATCGGGCCGGCCCAGCCGGGATGCCAGCTCGACGGGTGAGATCTCGGGAACATCGTGGCCGGCCTGCTCGGCCGACGGGATGCCGCAGAACGCCTCGTAGTCGATCAACTCCTGCAGTTCCCGCGTCCCGCAGGCGGGGCACGCGGGATCACGCCGCAGCCGCAGGGTGCGGAACTGCATCCCCAGCGCGTCGATCAGCAGCAGGCGTCCGATGAGCGACTCGCCCGCGCCGAGGATCAGTTTCACGGCCTCGGTCGCCTGGATCACCCCGACCAGACCCGGCAGAACGCCGAGCACACCACCTTCAGCACAGCTCGGCACGAGTCCCGGTGGCGGCGGCTCACGGAACAGGCAGCGATAGCACGGACCCTCCCGGGTCGCGAACACCGACGCCTGCCCCTCGAAGCGGAAGATCGATCCGTACACGTTCGGCGTACCAAGCAGCACGCACGCATCGTTCACGAGGTACCGCGTCGGGAAGTTGTCGGTCCCGTCGATCACGAGGTCGTAGTCCCTGAGGATCTCCAGCGCGTTCGCCGAGGTGAGCCGCGTGTCGTACGTCTCGAGCGCCACGTGGGGATTGAGGTCGCTCAGCCGGTCGCGCGCCGACGCGAGCTTCGAACGACCGACATCACGCGTGCCGTACAGCACCTGTCGCTGGAGGTTGGTGAGATCCACGGTGTCGAAATCGACGAGCCCGATGCGACCGACACCCGCCGCCGCGAGGTACAGACCGAGCGGGGATCCCAGACCTCCCGCGCCCACGAGCAGCACGCTGGCCGCCTTGAGCGCGCGCTGTCCCTCCACGCCGACTTCCGGCAGGATGAGGTGCCTGCTGTACCGGAGAATCTCCTCATTGTCGAGCGCGGGGTGTCGCCCCGCGGCGCCCGATGCGTCGTCGCGGCAGGGGGCGGGCCGCGGGCCATGCGGAACGGTAGCGGTCATCGTCATCCTCCCGCGATGGCGGGGACGATGGTGATTTCGTCTCCGTCGCTGACCGGCGCGTCGAATCCGCCATCGAGTCGGATGTCTTCATCGTTCAGGTAGAACGTCACGAACTCGTAGGGTCTGCCCGACTCGTCCCGCAGCCGCGGCGCGAGGTCCGGGTACAGCGCGGCGAGGTGGGCGACGACCTGCCCGACGGTCGCGCCCGGCGCGTCGAGCGCGCGCCGGCCGTCGGCCAGTTTCGCGAGGACGGCAGGGAGATGGACGGTCACGCTCATGATGCCTCCAGTTTCGATGGTTCATCGTCAAGGGATTCGACCAGCCGGCGGACCGCGCCGAGTCGGGGGTCGATGATCGGGAGCGGCTCGCGGGCCCGGGCCACCGCTTCGACGGTCTTGAGTCCGTGACTCGTAATGCACAGGACGAGTTCGTCGTCGGCGCGCAGGCGTCCGGCCCGGGCGAGGGCGCGGGCGGCGGCGACGGTGACGCCGCCGGCGGTTTCGGTGAAAATGCCGGTCGTTTCCGCGAGGAGGCGGATGCCGGCGATGAGGTCGTCGTCGGTGACCGCGGCGGCCCACCCGCCGGTCTCGCGCAGGACCCGGGCGGCAAATCCGCCATCCGCGGGGTTGCCGATGGCGATGGACCGGGCGATGGTCCGCGGACGTTCCGGCTGGATGCGATCGCCGCCGGTTTCCACGAGTCGGACGATCGGCGCACAGCCGGCCGCCTGGGCCCCGTACACGCGCGGGGGCGCGCCCCGCACGAGTCCGGCATCCAGAAACTCCCCAAACCCCTTGTGGAGCTTGGTCACGAGCGAGCCGCCGGCCATCGGCGCGATCACCGCGTCGGGCAGGCGCCAGCCAAGCTGTTCGGCGATCTCGAACGCCATGGTCTTGGACCCCTCCCCGTAGTATCCGCGCAGGTTCACGTTCACGATCCCCCAGCCGAAGTGGTCGGCCACCTGCGCGCAGAGCCGGTTCACGTCGTCGTACGTACCGCGCACGCGCACCAGCCGGGGGCCGTAGACGCTGGTCCCGATGATCTTGCCGGGCTCGAGATCGTCCGGCACGAAGATCCAGGCGCGTAGTCCCGCGGCCGCGGCCTGGGCGGCCACGGCGTTCGCCAGGTTGCCGGTGGAGGCGCACCCCACGGTCGACATGCCGAACGCGGCGGCGGCGTTGATGGATGTCGCGACGACCCGATCCTTGAACGACAGGGAGGGGTGCGACACGGCGTCGTTCTTGACCCATGCCCACCGGATCCCCAAGGCGCGGGCAAGGGCCGGCGCAGGCACCAGCGGTGTCCATCCGGCCTCGGTCGCATGGAGCGGCCGTCCGGTCAGCGGCAGCCACTCCCGGTACCGCCAGAGCGTTGGCGGCCGTCTCGCGATTTCCTCGGGCGCCGGCAGCGGCCGGTCGGGATCGTAGACCGGTTCCAGCGGGCCCAGGCACTCCGCGCAGATTGCCTCGGGAGCGGGCTGGCTCGTCACGCCGCAGATCCGGCAGCGCTGCGAGCGTACGCCCTGGTGGGCCGACAGCGAACGCTCGATCACGAGCCCACCTCCTGCGGTTCGCGCGTGCGTGTCTGCCGGCGCGCGGCGCGGATCTCGGCTTCGTCGTCCCGGCTGATCGGGTAGCAGTGTTCCGGCCCCGGGAAGCGGCGCGCGCGGACCTCGTCGGCGTACGCGGCGAACGCCTGCTGCGTGACGGCGCCGATCTCCGCGTATCGTTTCACGAAGCGCGGTTCGATCTCCCCCACGAACCCACCCAGCAGATCGTGGCCGATGACGAGCTGGCCATCGACCTCGGGTCCGGCCCCGATGCCGTACACGGGCACGTCCACGGTGTCGCGCACGAAGCCGGCCGCCTCGGCGGGTAACGCTTCGAGAAGCAGCGCGAACGCGCCCGCGTCCTGGAGGGCGCGGGCATCGGCCGCCAGCCGGCGCGCCGCCTCGAGCGATTTTCCCTGCACGCGGTAGCCGCCCAGCTGACCAAGGCTCTGCGGTGTGAGGCCGAGGTGGCCCATCACGGCGATCCCGGCATCGGTCATGGCGCGCACCCGCGCCGCGACGCGGGCCCCGCCCTCGCACTTCACCGCGTCGCATCCGGCGGTGATGAACGCCCCGGCATTGCGCACGGCATCGGCGTCGGAGGGCTGATAGGACAGGAATGGCAGGTCGCCGATCACGAACGCGCGCCGCGCCGCCCGCGCGACGGCCCGGGCGAAGACGAGCATCTCGTCCATGCCGATGGCGACCGTGTCGGGAAGCCCGAGCATCGTCATCGCGGCTGAATCCCCGACCAGGATCATGTCCACGCCCGCCCGGTCGGCGAACGTCGCGGTGGGATAATCGTACGCCGTGACGAATACGGCCGGTCGGCTTTCCTGTTGCAATCTGCGGAGAGTCGCCGTCGTGATTTTTCCGGTGGTACTCATGAGCCCTCCTGAACCGCGGCCGGGGACCGCGACAGCGCCGCCTCCAGCGCATCGAAGGCCGCCGTGAGTTCCGCGAGCGGCCGTGCGTACGAAATCCTGAGGTGCCCGGCCCCTCCCGGACCGAACGCCGTTCCGGGCAGCAAGGCGACGCCGCTGCCGTCCAGCAGATCGGACGCGAGGGCCGCCACGCTCTCGCCCGCCGGCAGCAGCGCGCTGACGTCAGGAAACAGGTAGAACGCGCCCCCCGGCACGCCGCAGGACACCCCCGGCACAGCGTGCAGGCGACGGACGGCGATGTCCCGGATGTGGCGCAGGCGTTCCCGCAGCGTCGTGACGGCATCCTGCGGACCGGTCAGGGCCGCAACGCCCGCTTCCTGCACGAACGGCGGTACGCACGACACCGAGTTGATGACGAGGCGGACGGCACCGTCGACCAGCACGGGTGGGAGGATGCCGTAGCCCAGGCGCCAGCCGGTCATGGCGTAGCGCTTCGAGAAGGCATCCACCAGAATCGTCCGGGCGGGAAGGCCCGGCCGGAGGAAGATGCTGTCGTCGGGGCCGTCGTAGCGGAGTCCGCGATAGACGTCATCGGCCACGACGATCAGGTCGTAACGCTCGGCAAGATCCGCCACGCGATCGAGTGCGGCCGGTGTCGCGGTACCGCCCGTGGGGTTGTGCGGCACGTTCAGATAGAGCAGGCGGGTGCGCGGTCCGATCCGCTCGGCGATCGCGTCGGGATCGAGCGTGAAATCCGCTCCGGTATCGAGCGGATACGTCACGGGGCGTCCCCCCGCGAACCGGACAGCCGAGGCGTAGATCGGAAACCCCGGATCAGGGATCAGCGCCTCGTCCCCCGGCTCCAGCACCAGGGTCGCCGCCCACGCGAGCATCGGCTTGCCGCCCGGTGTCACGACCACCCGATCGGGGTCGACCGCGGCGCCCAGCGCGCGCCACCGCTCGGCGATGGCCGAACGCAGCGCGGGGAGACCGGCGGGCGGGGCGTAGCCCGTCCGGCCCGCGCGCAGCGCGGCGACCGCCGTCTCCACGACATGGGGCGCGGTCGGCGCGTCCGGCTGGCCCACCTCGAGGTGTCGCACGGACCGCCCGCGCGCTTCGAGCTGCCGGGCCGCGGTGAGCACATCGAGCGCGGCCTCGGTCCCGAGGGTGCCGATGACGCGCGCCGCACGGAGCGCCACCTCAGCGCTCGATGGGGGCGCGCACACGATTCCCCCACTCGGTCCAGCTCCCGTCGTAGTTCCGGACGTTCGGATAGCCGAGCAGATAGGTGAGGGCAAACCAGGTGTGGCTGGACCGCTCCCCGATGCGGCAGTAGGTCACCACGTCGGCGTCGGGCGTGAGCCCGGCCTCGCGCTCGTAGATGGCGCGGAGCTCCTCTACGGGCCTGAACGTGCCGTCGTCGTTTGCCGCCCGGGCCCACGGCACGTTGGCGGCGCCGGGGATGTGACCCCCGCGGAGCGCCCCTTCCTGCGGGTAGTCCGGCATGTGCAGCTTCCGCCCGGTGAACTCATCGGGTGAACGGACGTCGATCAGCAGTGCGCCGGCGCGGCTGTGCGCCACCACATCGTCGTAGAAGGCGCGGACCCGCGCGTCGTCGCGCTCCTCCGCCACGTAGTCCGACGGCGGAAAGTCGGCGACGTCCGTGGTGAACGGCCGCCCCTCCGCGATCCACTTGTCGCGGCCGCCGTCCAGCAGTCGCACGCCGGTGAAGCCGAACAGCTGGAACACCCAGAATGCGTACGTGGCCCACCAGTTGTTCCGGTTGCCATAGAGGATCACAGTCGTCGTCTCATCGATGCCGAACTCGCGCAGTAACGCCTGGAACTGTTCCCGCGAGAGGTAATCACGGATCAGCGGGTCGTTCAGGTCCTCGTGCCAGTCGAGCCGCAATGCGCCCGGGATATGTCCGGTGGCATAGAGGTCGGGGTCCTCATTGCTCTCGAGCACCCGGACGGAGGGATCCTCGAGGTGCCGGGCGAGCCAGTGCGTCGTCACCAGCACTTCCGGGCGCGCATAGCCGCGGTCCGTGATGGCGGGATCGATGTGCCCGCCGGTCGCACTCGTCGTCATGTCCGATGCCTCCCATGCATGTCGTGGTGACGCCCGCCGGAGCGGGCACAAAAAAACCCGGCCGCGTGCGAGAGCGGCCGGGTGGTGCTGCGGTACGTGTGTTCGGTCTGCTACGACGGACTACACGGCATGCACCGACCTCCCCGGTCGCTCGTGGCGGCGGGACACATGCACATACACGCGCAGGTGCAGGTGATGAGGCCGATTGTCTGGTTCATGTCTGGATCGTCGTCCGTTCAGCGTGAATGGGGACGGTACAACGCTGAGCTCGGACCGTCAAGCCCGGCGTTTACGATTCACACCAGGCATGAGACCCGGCAGATCAGGCGGGAGGACGTCCTCAGGCATCGCCGGCCACGGAGGCAACGGCGGCCGCTTGGGGATCCGCCGCAGTGTCCAGCCGCGCGCGCCCCCGCGGCGCCGGGACCCCCGCGAAGATGCCCCAGGATCGACGATTCGGGGACGATCCACTGCATCCAGAATCACCCGTCGTTGTGCATTTAAACAGCCACCGCACGAGTCACATTCCCGCTGAACCGTGACAATTCTGCCATCAGCAATCTGCAATCTGCAACCTGCAATCACTCGCCCTGTCGCTCATCCCGGGACACTGCCATAGTTTTCCGTCTCGGTTCTGGAGTCGCAAAGGAGGGACGCGCCATGCACTTCCTCGCAATCAATCCCACCACGGGCCGCGAAGCGCGTCGCTACGAGACGATCTCGACCGCCGATGCCAAGCGGGCGCTCACCGCCGCTGACAGAGCGCACAAGCAATGGCGCAACACACCGTTCGACCATCGGGGCGAGTTACTGCGAAACCTCGCCTCGCTGGTCCGCGCCTCGTCGGATGATCTCGCACGCCTGATGGCCGAAGAGATGGGAAAACCGCTCGCCGCGGGACGGGCCGAGGCGGAGAAGTGCGCAGCGGTCTGCGAGTACTACGCCGATAACGGGGCTGCGTTTCTGGCGGCTGACCCGGTGGACACCGACGCGACCCGCAGCTACGTGGCGTTCGAGCCGATCGGCGTCGTGCTGGCCATCATGCCGTGGAACTTCCCCTGCTGGCAGGTCTTCCGGTTCGCGGCGCCCACGCTCATGGCCGGCAATGGCGCGCTCCTCAAGCACGCGCCCAATGTTCCGGGCTGTGCGCTGAGAATCGAGGCGATGTTTCGTGAGGCGGGGTTCCCGGCGGGCCTCTTCGTCAACCTGTTCATCGACGTGAAGCAGACGGGCGCGCTGATCCGGCATCGATTGGTGCGCGCCGTCACCCTCACCGGGAGCGTCCGCGCCGGCAAGGCGGTGGCCAGGCAAGCCGGAGCCAACATCAAGAAGACGGTATTGGAATTGGGTGGGAGCGATCCCTACGTCGTCCTCGCGGATGCCGACCTCGAGGCCGCGGCCACGGCTTGCGTGACGAGCCGGTTGATCAACGCCGGGCAGAGCTGTATCGCGGCAAAACGGTTCATCGTGGTCGACGCGGTGCGGGAGGAGTTCGAGGCGCTGGTGGTGGCGCGCATGCGCGCGGTGCGCATGGGCGATCCGCTCGATCCATCGACCGAAGTAGGACCGCAGGCGCGCGCGGATCTGCGCGACACGGTGCACCGCCAGGTGACCGAGAGCGTCAAGGCAGGCGCCGGATGCCTGCTCGGCGGGACGATGCCGGACGGACCGGGGTTCTTCTATCCGCCGACCGTGCTCACAAACGTCGCGAAAGGCATGGCGGCCTACAGCGAGGAGGTCTTCGGCCCGGTCGCCGCGATCATCCCCGTCAAGAACGCGCGTCAGGCAGTTCGTGCCGCCAACGCCACCGCGTTTGGATTGGGGGCCGCGGTGTTCACCGATGACATCGCCACGGGCGAACGGATGGCTCGGGAAGAACTCCAGGCCGGTGCGTGTTTCGTCAACACGTTCGTTCGGTCGGACCCGCGACTCCCGTTCGGCGGGATTCGGGAAAGTGGGTACGGGCGCGAATTGGGCCGGGCCGGCATCCTTGAGTTCGTCAACGTGAAGACCGTGTATATCGGCCGCGGCCGTCCGTAATCCGCAATCTGCAATCTGCAATCTGCAATCACTCAATCGTCAATCCATATCCCGTCGTCGCGCGCTGCACATAGCTGCCCCGAACCGCGATCTGCTCGATCGTCGCCGTATATCCCTCGGCGTTGACGTCGGGAACCCAAATCTCCGCGACGCGACCGGCGGTAACCGTTCCCGCGACGATCACCCGCCACGACTGCTCCCCGATTTGTTTCGCGAACGCGTTCGGGAACGACGACCGCACCGAGTCGATCAGGCCGCCCGCTACCGAAAACAACACGGCGCCGTCATCGCTGTTCGGGGTTTGCAAGGTCACACCGAGCCACCCCGGCTTGGCCGGTTCGGTGGAGGTATCGCAGGTGAGCGGGACTGCGCCGCACACCATGAGCAGGGCAACCCGCGTCAACCGGAAGATCACGTGTCGCCTCATGGGAGCCTCGCGCTCATCGCGGTGCCGACGACGCGCGCCAGCAGCGCGAGGAAGTCGCCGAGGTTGTAGACGGTGTCTCCGTTCCCCTCGATGTCGAGGTAGCGCAGCTCGGACTCCGAGAGGCAGGCCGTGCCGAGGAGGTGGTCGGCGGCACAGACCGTGGCGACGGTCGGTGCCGTGATCGTGAAGCGATCGACGATGCGCGCGGTGTCGGGGGCGAGCGTCGTGGCGGTGATGGTGTCGATGTGTGTCCCCACCCGGAGGCCGTCCGGGTTGCGGGTCCAGCGCACCGTGCCGCTGCCTGTCCCGTTGGGGGTGGACAGCGTCACCCACGACGCGCCGCCATGGGCCGCGCCCCACGACGCCGTGAGCGAACCGGGGCCCGTCAGCACGACGTCGGCCGAATCCGGTACGGAGCCCGTGGTGCCCGCGAGCGCGCTTGCTTCCCGCGTCGACGGGGTGACGGCGAATGTGGGAACGAGGATCACGAAACTGTCGACGACGATCGCGGGACTGTTCGACGCGCCGATGACGTTGATCACGATCGTGTCTACCCACGTGCCGCCGGCGAGATTCACGGGGTTGCGACGCCACCTGACCGTCCCGTTGCCGGCGCCCGATGTCGTGATCATCTGGATCCAGCTTCCATCGGTGTGGAAGGCGGTCCAGGCCGCGGTCGCTGCGCCGAGGCCGGACAGCGTGACCGCCGCCGAGTCGTCACGGACCGTCGTGGAGCCGAGACCGATGCGGTCGGCGCGGGAGGCGGGATCGACGGTGAGCGTCCATGGCGCGACGACGAGCAGCGAATCGATCAGCCCGAATGGGCTGTCGGTCGCGCCGGCGGCCTGGACGAAGATCGTGTCGACATACGTGCCGGCCGCGAGGCCGGTCGGATCGCGGTCCCAACGCACCGGTCCGTTGCCGGTACCGGAAGCGGTCGTGAGCGTGAGCCATGATCCGGCACCGTGGGTCGCGGTCCACGGGGTCGTGTTGCCGTTGGGTCCGGTGAGCAACACGGTCGCCGAGTCGGACGGCGCGGCCGGACTGCCGACCAGGACCGAATCCGTCCGCGCCCGCGGCGAAACGGCGATCGTGAGCGGACGCGTGACGGCAAGCGCGAACATCCCGCGGCCGTGCGTCCCGGCGAGCAGGATGCCGGTGCTCGGATTGTACGCGAGGTCGTACACCGCCACGTTGGGGAATCCGTCATCGAGTACCGTCCAGCTCGCGCCGCTGTCGGCGCTCACGAACACGCCCAGATCGGTCCCGGCGAACACGACCCCCCGGTCGGCCGGATCGACCAGGACCGCGTTGACCGGAATGTCCGGCAGGGTGCCGCTCACGTTCTGCCAGGTCCCGCCCCCATCGACGGTGCGGTACACGTGCCCGCTGTTGAATCCGGAGAAGGTGACGTACGCCGTCTGCCAATCGGCCGGATCGACCGCGATATCCGTCACCGAACGGACCGGCAGTCCGCCGGTCACCGGACTCCAACTGGTACCGCCGTCGATCGTGCGCTGCACGAGCCCGGTATTGGAGCCGACGTACACCACGTTCTGGTTGGAGGCCGCCGGCGCGATCGCCCTGATCGTGCCCCCGGCCGCGAGATCGGGGCTGATGGCGGTCCACGATACGGCGCTGTTGTCGGTGCGGTACAGCCGGAACGTGCCGAAATAGAGCCGTTTGGGATTGGTGGGATCCATCACCAGCGGCGGAATGAACGCCGCCGCGTCGCTCATGTTGATCCCGCTTGTCATTTGCACGAATCCGCCGCCGGTGCTGCGCCGCGGCCCGCCGAAGGTCGACGACCACTGGGTTTCCCCGTAGCGGATGTTGGGATCGTTGAAATCGATCGCGGTGAATCCACCGTCCCCGCCGATGACCGCCAGCCACCCCGGCGCGCCGTCGTACTGCACCGTGCCGTTATCCTGGGTGCCCCCCATCGCGATGGTCTCGATGGTCGGGTGAATCGAAATGCCTCCGTAGAACTGCGTGAGCGCGAGGTCGGTGTTCAATGTGCTCCAACTCGAGCCGGCGTTTGGCGAGCGGTAGATCCCGCCGTCGTTCCCGGCGAACACGACATCGGGGTCCTGTGGATCGAACGCCAGGAAATGCTGGTCCACGTGTATCGACGTGCCGATGGTGGAGAACGACTGACCGCCGTTGACCGACTTGTAGAGCGAGATGCCGCCGAAGAACACGATGTCCGGATTGGTCGGATGGACGGCGATGACCTGATCGTACCAGCACTGCGAGCCGCACGACGCGGTGCTGGCCGGCAGTTGCGTCCAATTCGTGCCGCCGTTGGTGGTTTTCCAGATACCGAGCAGGCTCGCGCTATTCGGATTCTCCAGGCTGGCGTACAGCGTTCCGGGCGCGCTTGGCGCCATGGCGAGATTCGGTCGCTGCAGCCCGCTCGTGCCGCTCGGGATCCCGTTCGTGAGCAGGACCCATGTCGTGCCGCCGTCGCTACTCTTGAAGATGCCCTGGCGCCGGACCGCGACGAACAACTCGGACTCGTTGGTGGGGTTGATCGCGAAGTCGGTGGCCGCGCAGTTGAATTGGGTCGAGCACGGGGGACTCAGAAACGCGGCGAGCACGTTGGTCCAGTTGGCGCCGCCGTCGGTGGAGCGGAACAAGCCGAAATCACTGGCGGCGAACACGGTGGTCGTCCCCGGGTTGCCGGCCGTACTCGGTACGATCGCCATGCGGGAGATCCGGGCCCCGCCGGCCGTCGTCCTGAAGACCGGCGCGCCGAGCTGCGTCCAGGTCGTGCCGCCGTCCTCCGACCGCAACACGCCGCATCCGTAGTAGCTGTCGCCCGAGAAGTGTTGCTCGCCGGTGCCTGCGTAGACGATCTCCGGATTCACCGGATCGATCGCGAGGCCGCCCATTGCCAGCGAGCACTCGGTGTCGGTCAGCGGCGTCCAGCTCGCGCCACCGTTGGTTGTCTTCCATACGCCGCCCTGCGCCCCACCGATGTAGATCGTATTCGAGTTGGCGGGGTGGATCGCGATCGCCGTGAGCCGGCCTACCGAGGTCCCGAAGATCGGGATCTGCTCCGGACCCAGGGGCGTCCAGGTCGTGCCGCTGATCGGCGGCGGGGCGCCCCCGCTTCTGAACAGCGCGCGCTGGCTCCGGAGTAGCGCGCGCGCCCGCTCGTACGCCCCGGCCGGAATGCGGTCGAACGGGAACGCCCGTTGCTCGTAGAAGTACTCCCAACGCCGTTGGGGGTGGTCGGCCTCCTCACCCTGCGCGCGGGCGCCCGCCGGCGCGAGGACGGCGACCGCCACCAGGCCTACGCCAGCTGCGATCAGTCTCACGGCCCGCCTCCTGCCCTCGTAAGGGTGAAATACGTCGTGTCGCTGCTGCCGCGCTCCGTCGTGACGGTCACCGCGTAGCGTTCCGGGAGCAGCGGCATCGGGGGGACTTCCCCGGAACTGGGCACTTCCTTCGGCGCGAAGAACGTGATGCGCGTGCCCCCGTCCGTCGACGGCAGATGGGGAACGCGGACCGGCCCGAACGCGACCAGGTTCTCGGTCGGGTGGAACCGCCGTCCGTGGATGATCACGCGTACCGGATAGCCGGTTCCCGCCGGCCCGGTGGTCGGCTCCAGCCGGCTGATGGCCGGCGCGTCCGAGACGGGGGGCGGACCTGGCTGGGGCGTCGGGCCGGCGCACGCGGCCGCGCACAGGACGAACAGGAGCAGGTAGCTTTTCATGACCTCAGACGGAAGAATGTACTTAGCGCACAGCAATCACTAACGAGGCTCCGCCCCAGACCGACGAGCGTGTAGCGGGCGGAGGGAGAGTGGCGGGACTCCAGCGCGGGCGTACGATGTGGGGTGCTTGCGCACCGCTCTGACACCCTTGCAGGGTGTGGTGTCCCGAAGGACCGTCACGTGGAGCCCGCCAATGTCCTCCCCATCTGTCGCGGAGATTCTCCGGTCGCACGTCACGCTCGAGCTGGAAGGCATCGACCGGATGTATCTCAACGTCTACGTCCCGACGCGGCAGTATCCCCGTGGGGTGGCCGCCTTTCTCCGCTACCACCGCGGCGCGCAGTACGCCTCCTTCGTGTTGCTGCAGCCGATCAGTGACGCGTTCATATCGAAGATGGTCGCGTTCACCACGGCACGCCAGATCCCCGTCATCACTCTTCGGAACGGGCAGCGCAAAGACGACCTGGCGAAAGAGGCCCTGGCCGCGTCCACCAAAGCGGGGGGGCACCGAGGGCATCCTCTTCGTCGGGAAAGCGCAGGAGAAGACACCCGTGATCCGCAGCGAGAAGCGGCCTAACTCCTATAAGGCCTCTACTGTCAAGCGCGTATAGCTCTACAACACGGCGGTGGGGTGGTCCCGTTTTGAAGGATGTTGCTCGGCCCCCGGTGCTCTGACTTCTACCGTGGCCGCGATCCGGGCGGCAGATGGAAAGCGGCTGACCTACCGGCAACCAGTGGCCAACGATCGGGTTTAAGGTGGTACGAAACTCTTGCGTAAAGCCCCAAGGAGATCTAATTTCGACTTGCTGGTATACTATCTACCATAGACAGGGGGCGCGCAGGCGCTCCCGTGAAGCGCGAAGAGGGCTCGCCACAACACAGCACACCCCGCAGGAGGGCGTTTGGCGCGAACGACGTGGGGTTTCTTCAGACTAGCTAAGGCTTCCCCAGGCGGTTCTTCATTCTCCCCTGTTCCCGTATCTTGAATTCCGGAGACTTCATGACCCCCGAGCGCCGCGCATCGCTGTTTGAGCTATTGGAGACCAAAGCACTCCAACAGGGGGAGTACACGCTATCCGCTGGCGGCAAGAGCGACTTCTACTTCAATACCAAAATGGTCACTCAAGATCCGCAAGGTCTTGATCTAGTGGCTGACGCAGTTCTGTCGGCTATTAAGGCATACAAGGTCGATGCGGTGGGCGGGATTGTCTTCGGAGCGGTACCGATTGCCACAGCTGCATCGTTGCAATCCCGGCTAACGGATCATCCGGTCACTGCCTTCTTTGTTCGACATAAAGCGAAAGAGCATGGGTTGCGTCAGCAGATCGAGGGACCGATGGACCATGTTCACCGCGTAGCAATTGTGGACGACGTCGTAACCTCCGGCCGTTCTGTCGAAGACGCCGTGAAGGCGATCCAAGCACGGGGTATTGAGATCGCGGTGATCGTCTCACTCGTCGATCGGGACGCGGGTGGACGACAGCTCCTTGAGCGCTACGCCCCTTATGCACCAGTCTTCGAGCGAAGGGAATTTGAAGCAGCAGGTCGTCTGCGGCGGTCATCCACCGCACGCGCGGAAAGGATGAGCGCACTCGGCTAACGGAGTATTACAGAACCAAGGGCTTCAACCAAGACACGCTCGACCACATCGCCCAAGAAGTCTATGGAAGCCCGAGCTAGCGGCGAACCCGATAGCGGTTGTGGTGGTTGCCCACGTTTGTCAAACGCTCGCCGATTACCTTGAGGGCCGTCCGGTTCCCACCTCGGAATTTGAGCAGCTTCGGGCTGCGTTCGAGCGTTCGATTGAGGACGTTTTAGAACACAGCGGCAACCCGGCAGCCCTGGAAGACCGCATATCTGCCCTCGCGGCCGCCTTTACCGAATGGGTCGCCGCTTAGCGTCTTCACCACCCTTACGAATCCACACTGCACCAAGGGACGAAACGCCCTATTGTGCGTTAAATACATACTTCCGACTTCAGAAGCTATTAGCATCTCGACCAAACGTGGGCAAGCGCCGTCGGATGTCCATCAGCTCCCCACCGTCCACCGCTCGCCCGGCTTGAGCGCGTTCACCTGGATCCCACCGCCGGGACGGAAATCGGCGGGATCCTGCGCGATCGGCGGCCAGGTGTTGTAGTGAATCGGAATCACCGCCTTCGCGCCTATCAGTTCCGCCGCACGCGCCGCCATCTCGGGTCCCATGGTGAACCGGTCGCCGATCGGGATGCACGCGACATCCGGCTGGTAGATCTCGCCAAGCAATTTCATGTCGCTGAACAGCCCGGTGTCGCCGCAGTGATACAGCGTCGCGCCGCCCATCCGGATCACGAGGCCACATGGCATGCCCATGTACCGTCCTTCGTAGGACGACGAGTGGAATGCCTGTGTGAACGCGACCCACCCGAACGGAAAGTCTATCCGGCCGCCGGGATTCCCGGGCTCCGTCTTCGCGACGCCGTGCTCGCCGAGGAAGTTGCAGATCTCGAACGCGGCGATCACCGTGGCGCCGTTCGCCGTGGCGATGTCGATCGTGTCCCCCACGTGGTCGGAGTGCCCGTGTGTCAGGGCGACGTAGTCACACGTGATCTGGTCGGCGGTGGTGGTGGCGACGGGGTTGCCAGTGAGAAACGGATCGATGACGAGGGTGTGGGTATCGTCGGACAGGTGGAACGCGGAATGTCCGAGATACGTAACGTGCAGGGTCATGGTGATCCTCCGGTGAAGCGATCAGACGCGAAAGCTACTGCCTGCTCCCCATGGCGTCGTGACCGCCCTGTAGCGCAGCCGGGGTGTTCCGATAAGATTGGTGGCGACCCGAGGTCCGGATGAATCGCCTCATCGAGCGGCTGCGCGCGGCTTTGGCGCCTCAGTACGAAATAGATCGCGAATTAGCCAGTGGGGGAATGGGGATCGTGTTCCTTGGAAAGGACACGGCCCTGGACCGGCCGGTCGCGATCAAGGTTCTCAGGCCGGAACTCGCCACCGCCGAGGCCGCCGAGCGATTCCTGCGTGAGGCACGAGTCCTGGCCAGTCTGAGCCACCGGGCCATCATCCCCATTCACGATCTCGGAAATGCGGACGGCATTCCGTATTTCATCATGGAATACCTGGAGCGCGGCACGCTCGAGGAGCGGCTGCGGAGTGGGCCACTTCCCCGGGCCGACGTGAAGCAACTGGGCATGGACCTGCTCGATGGTCTCGTGCTCGTCCACGCGCGAGGCGTGGTTCACCGGGACATCAAGCCGAGCAATATCTTCCTGCGCCATGGTCGCCCGCTCTTGGGAGATTTCGGGATCGCGAAGGACACCACCGCCGCCGCCACTGCCCTCACCGAGCCCGGCAGGCTGATTGGATCCCCGGCGTACATGCCGCCGGAACAGTTCGTAGGTGGCGACGTGACCCCCGCCGCCGACGTGTATACGGTCGGCATGGTGCTGTATGAGGCAGCAACCGGGCGGCGGTGGGAGGGTGCCGGCGACACGAGGCAAGCTGACTGGACGGGGATCGACCGCCACATGGTGCGGGTGCTCACTCGTGCGCTCGAGTTGAGTCCCGCCGATCGATACCCCGACGCGACGTCGTTCAGCAAGGCGCTGGGGGGATTACCACTGCGCCGTCGCGCGCTTCCGATCGCAGCCGCGGCCGGCGCTGCGACTCTCGTAGTTGGCCTCGTCTTGCGCCCGACCGCTCAGCCGCCTGATCCGCGGATCACCGATCTGGCCATCCTGCCGCTCACTGCCGGGTCCGGCGCTTCCGCGGAACTTGGTCGCGATCTTGCGGGCGCCGTCGCCTTCCAGCTGGAAGGGGGGTTCACCGGTCGTGGGATGACCATCACGCCGATGGCGTTGGTGGCCCCATGGAGGGAGGCGTCCGGGTCCTTCGACGATTCCCTGAACAACGCGGCGTGGCGGGAACTCGGCACCAGGCACGTTGCTCGTGGCACCGTGACGCGGACCGGCGACTCGCTGGAGATTCGTCTCGCTGTGATCGATACGGCGGGCATCGCGCGGACGACGGGGCGGATCCGGGGCAGGTTCGAGGACCGTCACGACCTCGCGTTTTCGATCGGCCTCGAGTTGGTCAGTGTCGTGGCCCCGGATTTGGTGACGCGCTACAAGGGCGTCGCCTCGCTTCGCGGGAAGAGTACCGAGGCGATCGACGCCCTGATCGCGGGCGACTGGGCGTTCCAACGCGAGACGTGGCCGGCCGCGCAGGCGGCATACGAACGGGCGTTGGCGCTCGATTCCACGTTGGTTCTGGCATGGTGGCGGTTGTTCAACGCGCGGCGCTGGCGACGTGACCCCATGCCGCGGGAACAATTGGCGGCGGTGTTCCGGCAACATGCGGGGGATTTCTCCGGCCTGGACTCTCTGTTGATCGAAGCGGATATCGCCGGGAGCTTTGACGTTCGCCTGGCGAATCTCCAGGAGGCGGTGCGGCGCTACCCAGCCGATGCCTATCCGTGGCTGCTGTATGGAAATGAACTGTTTCATCGCGGCGCGCTCGTGGGGATCGGCTTGGATAGCGCTATCACGATTCTCGATTCCTCCGTCGCGCGCAATCCGTTCCTCGCTCCGGCGCATTCGACGCTGGCGTGGGCGCTCATACGCCAGGGCGCGCGGCAGCGCTCGGCTGAGGTGCTCGCGCGGTACGGGCAGATTGCAGCGCCGATCACCGAGGTCGATCTCTGTCTCGAGTGCTTCCTGCAACTGGCCTGGGCCGAACGCTTCGACGCCACGCAGGCAGCGAGAATGCGCGCGGAGACGCTCGGCGGGCAGGGTGGTGTCGAGGGGCTCTCGCGGGCGCTGCGGATGGGACCGTCCTGCGGCATTCCCCACGCCCAGTTCGAGGTCGCGGCCGCGCTGGCAAGGACCACCGATCCGGTGATGCGCAGGGAGGCGATGCTGGCGCAAGGACTCGCGGCGATCGGACTTGGGCGGATCGGGGAGGCCTTGGCGTTGTTCGATATGGTTGCCACCGCCGGGGATCCGGATCTGAGGCTTCAAGCGGCGCAGTGGCGTCTGTTGCCGGGCGTGGTGGGGATGCCGGGCGTAGCCGAGCCGGATCGCGTGACCGGGCGCCAGATCCTCGAAGTGCTGGCGTCGTCGCCTGTGGTGGGAGCGCGCGCCGCATGGACGCTCGCCGCCGACGCGTACGGGCGGCGTGACGATGCGGCGGCCGCGCGATGGCGCGAGCGCGCCTCCGTCGATTCCGGGTCGCCGTTGGGAACGCTCTTGAAGGCGCTTGCGGCGGAAGCGGTCGGCGACGTGCGAACCGCGATCCGCGAGACGGATCGCGTGGTTGCGTTCGACGTGGGCGGTCGGGGAGGGGAGCCGTTTGTCCGCGCCCTCACCCATTTGAAACGCGGTCAGTGGAAAGCGGCGGCCGGAGACGCGTACGCGGATGCGGAGTGGCGGTGGTATGAGAACGCGGACTTCGAACGCTGGCTCCAGGGTCCCGCCCAGCCCGCCGAAATCGACTGGGCATTCGAGACGTTTGGTCGATACCTGCGGGGCGTTGACGCGTCGCGCCGCGGTGACCGGGCGACGGCGTGTCGCGTCCTGCCCGACGCGGTTGCGCGGTGGGAATCGGCCGACGCGGAGTTCGACCCGTTGCTCCGCGAGATGCGTGACGCGCTCCGCCGCTGTCGCGCACGGGACGGGTCGCCGTGATCCGCTGCCAAACGCTCGGTCCGGTTGCGGTGTCCGTGGATGGCGGTGAGCTGCCGGCGGAACTCTCGTGGCGGAAGAATCTGGCGTTGCTCGTGTACCTTGCGCGCTCACCGCGCCACGCGCGCACGCGCGACCATCTCGTCGGCCTCCTGTGGCCGGAAAAACAGGAGACGCCCGCGCGCCATTCCCTGCGGGAATCCATTCGCGTACTCCGCCGGGCGCTCGGCGATCACGCGGTCGAAACGGCCTCCGACCAGGTGCGACTCGTTGAGGGGGCGGTGCGGCTCGACGTGGACGATCTCGCGGAATGCATGGCATCGCAGAATTGGGCGGGTGCCGTCGCGTTGATTGGCGGAGAGTTTCTGGAGGGCTTCGCGGTGCCCGATTCGTCAGCGTTCGAGGACTGGATGGCAGGCGAACGGTCGCTGTGGCGCGGGCGGTGTGTCGACGCGCTGGTCCGCGCGGGCGAGGCACTGCTCCGTTCCGGTCACGTGCACGGGGCTGCGACGTGCGCCGGCCGCGCCACGATGATGGATCCGGTTTCGGAACCCGCGGTCCGACTGGCGCTACGCGCGCACACACTGGGGGGTGACCAGGCAGGAGCGCTGCGAGCGTTCGCGTCGTTCCACGAGGCGCTGCAAGAGATTCCCGGCGCGATGCCGAGCAGCGAGTCGCAAGCGCTGGTCGCCCGCATCCGTGCCGGAAAGATCCCCGCCGCGCCGGCAAATGCGGCGCCCGAGGAAGCCGGAGGGGCCACCCGGCGGGCACCATTTGCCGGACGGGAACGGGAGTTGGCTGAGGTCCTCGACGCCTGGCGCCGCGCCGCGGCGGGGGGAGGGGCGGGGTTGATCGTGATCGAAGGGGATCCCGGACTGGGGAAAACGCGATTGATGGAGGAGACGGTGGCCCGGGCCCATCTGGACGGCGCGGCGGTCTCCGTGGTTCGCGCGGTCCTCGCCGACGCCAACGACCCGTGGGCGGCGGTCCTCGGGCTTGCGCGCGGGGGGCTGCTGGAGGCGCCGGGGCTGGCGGGGGCGCCCGTCGGGGCGTTGGCGGCATTTGCCACCCGTCTCCCGGAGTGGGCCGATCGGTTCCCGCGCGCGGCCCGCGCGACACCGGCGCCGCTTGGGGTGGCGGCGCGCGAGATGATCGCGGGAGTCGCGGAGGATCAGCCGGTGCTGCTTGCGGTGGACGACGCACAATGGTTGGATGGGGAATCGGCGGCGGTGTTCGACGCGGTGTTGCGCGACGCGGCCGCGAAACCGGTATGCGTCCTGCTCGCCACCACGCCGGAAACACCCAGTCCGCTCCTGGACGAATTGCGCGCGCGGATTGGACGCGACATCCCGGGCGCGGCCGTCACGCTCACGCCGATGACCGACGCGACGCTACGCGTTCTCGCCCAATGGGCGTTGCCGGAGTTCGACGCCCCCGCGCTCGAGCGGGTCGTGCGGCGGGTCGCGGTGGACTCGGCCGGGCTTCCGTTGCTGGCAGTCGAGCTGCTCCATGCCATCGCGCTGGGGCTCGAGGTGCACGACCAACCTGCCGCGTGGCCCGCGCCGTTCAGGACGCTGGATCACACGTTGCCCTCCGATCTCCCGGACGGAATCGTCGCCGCGATTCGCGTCGGGTTCCGGCGGCTTTCGCAAGACGCGCAGCAGGTGCTCGTGGCGCTGTCCGTCCTCGGCGAACGCATTTCACCGGAACGCGTGGCGGCGGCCAGCGGGTTCACCGGTGAGCGGCTGAACCACGCGCTCGACGAATTGGAATGGCGACGCTGGGTCGTATGGGAACCGCGCGGCTACGGTTTCGTGGCGCGTATCGTGCGCGACGTCGTTGCGCGCGACATGGTGACTGCCGGCCAGCGCATGCGTATGCGGGCGGCGGCCGGCGAGGCGGCCTAGGGGGTCAGCGCGCGCACCGTCTCGCCGAGGTGGCCGATCGCATCGCGCAGTTGGCGGTCGGAGAGGTATGGTGCGGGGCCGAACCGCAGGGTCCGGTCGCGATAGTCCGTGAGCACACCGCGCGCTCGCAGCCCCGCGCATACGGTTTCGGCGTACGGGGTCGCGAGGGCGAGAAACCCGCCGATCGCTTCGAGCGGCACATGTCGATCGCGATCGATCACGCCCGGCGGCAGGTCGAGCGCGTCGAACGCCGCCGCGAGGACTCCCACCTGATGTTGGCTCGCCGCACGAAGCACGTCGGGCGTGAGTGCCTGCTCCGCGAAGAAATCGAACACCGCGGCGGCACGATAATGACTGGTTGGATCGTACGTCGCGCCGGCGAACCGATCGTCACCCTGGCCGTACGCGGTACGGTCGTGTTCAACCGACGTGGCTAAGGCGGAGAATTCGCTGAACCACCCCGTCACCACCGGCCGGTGCGCGCTCTCCTCGGGGAACCGCAGGAAACAGTTGCCCTCCCCGAGCTGGCAGTACTTGTATCCGCCTCCCACGACGAACGCGCGTTCGAGCCGCGCGTCGGGGATCGAAAACGGCACGACATTCACCGCGTGATAGGCGTCGACGAATAACTCGGCGCCATGGCGGACGCACGCGTCCTGGACGGCTGCGAGACGGGGAACGATACGCGCGCTGCGGAACAAAACGGCCGAGACACACGCGGCTGCCGTGCGGTCGTTCACGGCGACGGCGAGCCGGCTCGCAAGGTCCTCGACGGGGTCCATCGGAACCCACACGACGTCGATCCCTTCTTCTTCCAGCCGTTTCAACTGGCGGCGAAGGGAGTGATACTCCCCGTCCGTGGTGACGATGCGGGGCCGCTCCCGCAGCGGCAACGCCGAGAGAAAGCGCACCACCAGGTCATGGGTACTTGAGGCAAGCGCCATGTGGCCGCGCGAATCGGCGAGCAGACGCGCGTACCCTTCTCGCACGCGCGCAGCCATGGCGAAGGCGCGCTCCCACTTGTCGTCGACGTACTGTGCCGCGTCTTCCCACGCCTGCCGGTGCGCGTGGAACCCCACGTCGGGCCACGCCTGGTGGGAATGCCCTGTCAGGAGCAGACGTTCGCCGACCCGGAAGTGCTGATAGAACGGCGCGAGCGGATTGGCGTCGCGGGCGAGGTCGTCGGGGGTGATCATGCGAACCGTGTCATGCGGCGGCGGTGTCCTGGAACAGATGCACGTCCCGCTGCGGGAACGGAATGCTGCAGCCGGCCCCCTCGAGCGCTTGCTTGATCGCCCGTGTAAGATCCCATCGCACGACCCAATAGTCCTCCCCGGCGCACCACGGCCTGACGGCGATATTGACCGACGACTCGCCCAACTCGTGCACGGCGATCACGGGCGCAGGGTGCGCCAGCACGCGCGACTCAGCCGCGAGCGTGCGATGGATGGTCTCGATCGCGGTTTGGATGTCGTCGCGGTAACTGATACCGATCAGCAGGTCGATACGGCGAGTCGGGTTGGTCGCGAAGTTCTTGATGGTCTGTCCCCAGATGGCCGCGTTCGGGATGATCACGCCGACGTTGTCGGGGGTGTCGAGGTGCGTCGTGAAGATCCCAATGGCCTTGACGGTTCCCGACGTGCCGCCGGCCTCGATGAAGTCCTCGTTCCGGAACGGACGGAAAATCAGCAACATGACGCCGGCCGCGAAATTGGCGAGCGTGCCCTGCAGCGCGAACCCCACGGCGAGCCCCGCCGCGCCGAGCACGGCGATCATCGACGCGGTCTGGATGCCGACCATCCCGAGCACGGCGATGAGCACGAACATCAGCATCCCGTAGTACGTCACCGAGGAAAGGAACGGGACGAGGGTCTCGTCCATGTGGGTGCGGCGCAGTGCCGCGCCCACGGCGCGACGCGTCCATCGTGCCACCGTGCGGCCGGCGATCAGGACAACCAGCGCCGCCACGAGCTTCAATCCCCACGCCGTGCCGAGGTCGGTTAGTTGTTGCAGCACGGCCGAAGCGTCGAATTCGAACATGGTGGTCTCCACTCCTGTCGGTTTGGACGGGGTACGGTCGGCGTGGTGCTACAGCTCGCTCCGTATGGCCCAGAGATCCGGGAACACCGGCGTAAACAGCGTAGCCCTGAGATATTCCGCGCCCGTCGAGCCGCCGGTCCCCGTGCGTGTCCCAATGGTGCGCTCGACCATCTTCACGTGCCGGTAGCGCCACTCCTGGAGCCCCTCGTCCAGGTCGACGAACCGTTCGCAGATGGCGGACACGGTCGGATTGGTCCGATAGACTTCGATGAGAATGCGCTGGGTGGAGGGCGACGGCTGCAGCGGCAGCGTCACGTCCCGCTCGGTCAGGTCTTCCTGAACCCGATACCCGTTTGCGTCGAGGTACCGCAGAAAGGCGTCCCACACGGTCGGTTGGCGATAGCGCAGTTCGAGCCGGCGACGGCCAACGCTCCCCTCCGGGTATCGCCCGGCGGCATCGGCCCGCTTGGCGCCCAACATGAATTCGAGTTCCCGAAACTGATACGACTGAAAACCACTGCCCGACTCGAGACGATCGCGAAATGACAGGAAGTTCAGCGGCGTGATCGTCTCGAGCACGTCAATCTGCGCGACCAGCGTCTTGAGGATCGTGAGGATGCGCTTCAGTGTGTGGAGCGCCGGAGGAGTGTCGTTCCGCGCGAGCAGCGTTTGCAGGTAGTCCAGCTCGTGGATCACCTCCTTGAACCACAACTCGTACACCTGGTGAATCACGATGAACAGCGTCTCATCGTGTTCGGGGCCGTCGGACAGGGGCTGCTGCAGTGCCAGCAACTCGTCGATCTTCAGATAATCCCAGTACGTCAGTGCCATGCGACGCTCACTCGAAACGCGGTTTGTAGGTGTTCATCGACTCATACGGATCCGGCCACGTGCACGCGTGGCCCAGCGCCTGCGCTGCGTGCCGCGTCCAGTAGGGATCCCACAGATGGGCGCGGGCGAGGACGCACAGATCGGCGCGCCCGGCCACCAGAATGGTGTTGACGTCCATGTACGACGAAATGTTGCCGACCGCCATGGTCGGGATGCCGACCTCGTGACGGATCCGATTGCTGAACGGCGTCTGAAACTGTCGTCCGTACTCCGGCCGCTGGTGGGCCACGGTCTGCCCGGCCGATACGTCGATGATATCGCAACCGGCCGCTTTGAGCAGCGTCGCCACCTCGACCGCATCGGCCGCCTCCATGCCGCCGGGCACCCAATCCACGGCAGAAATGCGAACCGAGATGGGTTTGCGTTCCGGCCATATCGCCCGAACGGCGTGGAATACCTCCAGCGGAAAGCGCATGCGGTTCTCGACGCTCCCGCCGTACGCGTCCGTCCGCTGGTTGGTCAGTGGGGAAATGAAGGTGGCGAGGAGATACCCGTGGGCGTAGTGCAGCTCCAGCATGTCGAAGCCGGCCTCGTCGGCCATGCCGGCGGCGCGAACGAAATCCCCGCGCACGCGGTCCATGTCCGCGCGATCCATGGCCTTGGGCACCTGGCAATGGGGCAGGTATGGTAGCGGCGACGGTGCGAGGAGCGGCCACGTTCCATCCGTCAGCGGCACGTCGGCGCCCTCCCACGGCGGCCGCGTCGCGCCCTTCCGACCGGCATGACCGAGCTGCATCCCGACTTTCGCGTCGCTCTCGCGATGCACGAAATCGACCACCCGGCGCCACGCATCCACATGCGCCGGCGCATACATCCCGGCACAACCCGGCGTGATCCGCGCGTCGGCGCTCACGTCGGTCATCTCGCTGAACACCAACCCCGCACCCCCGATCGCGCGGCTCCCGAGGTGCACCAGGTGCCACTCATTCGGGCAGCCGTCCACCGCGCGGTACTGGCACATCGGCGACACCACGACGCGGTTGTCGAGCATCAGGTCTCGCAGCCGAAACGGCGTGAGCAGCGGCGGGGGGGCTTGCGGCTGCCGGCTGCCCGCGCGCGCCGCGAACCACCGGTCGACGCGGTCAATGTAGCCGGGATCACGGAGCTTCAAGTTGTCGTGCGTGATGCGGAAGCTGCGAGTCAGGAGATTGAAGCCGAACTGGATCGGGTCGAGATCCATGTAGCGTTCGGCGTCCTCGAACCACTCGAGACTCACTTGTGCCGCCCGCTGGAGACTCTCGACCGCGGGCCGGCGGTCCGCCTCGTAGGCGGCGAGCGCCCCTGGCACGTCCGCATGGTCGGTCAACGCCTGGGCGAGCGCAATGCCGTCCTCCATCCCCAGTTTGGTTCCCGATCCGACCGAAAAGTGCGCCGTATGGGCGGCGTCGCCGATCAGCACGACGTTCTCATGCGACCAGTGGGCATTGCGTACGGTGGCGAAGTTGCGCCAGATCGAGCGGTTCTTCAGCAGGGGGTGTCCCGCCAGCTCCTCGGCGAACAGTCGCTCGCAAAACACGAGCGTCTCATCCTCGGTCGCGGCGTCCATCCCGGACGCGCGCCATGTGGTCTCGGTCGTCTCGACGATGAAGGTCGAGTGACCGGCCTCGTACTGGTAGGCGTGCACCCGCCACAGCCCGTGCTCGTCTTCCCGAAAATAGAACGTGAACGCCGGAAACGGCCTGGTCGTGCCGAGCCACACGAACCGGTTGGGCCGCCAGTCGAGGTCCGGTTGAAACTGCGCGTGATACTGCTCCCGCACCGTGCTGCTGAAACCGTCGGAGGCAACCAGCACATCACAATCGCGGTGTGCCGCCAGGTCATAGACTTCGTACTCGAAGTGGACCCGGACGCCGAGGGCGCGGCATCGCTCGACCAGCACCCGGAGCAGCGCCTCGCGCGACAACCCGCTGAAACCGTGCCCGGTGGAGGTAAGGAGCTGCCCGGCCACATGGATGTGAATGTCGTCCCACCGGGCGCACGCGCGGTTCCACGCGTCGAACGTCTCGCGGTCGGCCTGGGCGAGATTCCCCTGTGTCGCGTCGGAGAAAACGACGCCGAACCCGAACGTGTCGTCCGGGCGGTTGCGTTCGTACACCGTGATGTCGTTCCGGGGATCGGCCTTCTTCATGAGGATCGCGAAATACAGTCCGGCCGGCCCGCCACCGATGCAGTCGATCTTCACACCGACGCCTCGGCCTGCGCGATGACCTGGCCCGCGATGATGAGGCGTTGCATTTCCGTCGTTCCCTCGTAGATGCGCAGTGCTCGTACCGACCGGTACAGCAGGTCGAGTGGATGATCCGCCAGCACGCCCTGGCCGCCGACAATCTGGATCGCGTCATCGACGATCCGCTGCGCCGTTTCGGTGGCGAACGCCTTGGCCATGGCGGACTCGACGGTGACGCGCTCCGCGCCGCCGTCTTTCTCCCAGGCGGCGCGATACACCAGGAGCCGCGCCGCGGTCAGGTCCGTGGCCATCCGCGCGATCTTGTCCTGCGTGAGCTGAAACTCGGCGAGTTTCTTGCCGAACTGACGCCTGACAATGGCAAGTCCGAGTGCCTCGTCGAGTGCGCGTTCCGCCATGCCGCACGCGGCCGCACCCACCGTGGCACGCAGCCGGTCGAGCGTGGCGAGACCCAGCCGCATGCCGTCCCCCTCCTGTCCGATCATGGCCGACAAATCCAGCCGGCAGTCACGCAACGCGATCTCGCCCAACGGATGGGGCGACGACAACACCTGCGGCCGGACAAAGACGAGACCGGGATGGTTGGCGGGGACCAGGAAAGAGGTAATGCCCTTCTTGCCGCGCGCGGGACTGGTGGACGCGAACACGACATAGAAGTCCGCGATCCCGGCGTTCGAGATGAGCGTCTTGGTGCCGTTGAGGACGTAGGTCTCACCATCGCGCCTCGCCACGGTCGTCATGGCCGCCACGTCGGATCCGGCGTCGGGCTCGGTCATCGCGAACGCGGCCATGGCCTCACCGCGCCCCACCGCCGGCAGCCACCGGGCGCGTTGCGCCGCGCTGCCCGCCAGCACCAGCGGCGTGGCCCCCAACGCTTGCAGCGCAAACACGGCATCCGCCAGAGGAGATGCGGCGGCCAGCGTCTCGCGAATCAGCGCGCACGCGCGCAGGTCCTGCTCGGCGATCGCCGCGAACCACTCGCCGCCGCCCAGCAACGCCAGGAGCGCTCGCGCCTCGACGCGCGCCTCGTCGTCGCTCGCCGGATGCGGCCGCGGGGCCACGCGCCACGAGGCAAACGCGGCGAAACGCTCGGCGAGTTGGATGTGCTTCGAGTCGAGAAAGGCGCGAACGGCGCGGACGTCGGGCATCAGGGTGTCACGTGAAACGCGGGGGTCGCTTGGCCACGAACGCGTCGTAGGCCTCGCGGAAGTTCTGATGCGCCATGCATCCCGCCTGTGCCTGGGCCTCCGCCTCCATGGCCGCGACGAGGTCCATGCTCGCTTCGCGGTTCAACGCGTCCTTGGTGATGGCCAGGGCGAACGACGGACCGCGCGCGAGCCGTTCCGCCAGCGCGCGGGCGGCATCGAGTACCTCACCATCGGGCACGACGCGATTGTACAGGCCAATCCGTTCCGCCCGCTGCGGATCGACGAAATCCCCGCTCATCAGCAGCTCTGTGGCGATGCCAAGGCCCACGATGCGTGGGAGCAGCCAGGCGGATCCCATGTCGGCCCCGGACAGACCCACCTTGGTGAACAGATACGCGATCTTCGCCGACTCGGCGGCGATACGTACGTCACACGCGGTGGCGATGACCGCGCCGGCGCCGGCGACCGTGCCGTTCAGCGCCGCGACGACCGGCCGGCGGCACTGCCGGATTGCGAGCACCAGATCGCAGGTGAGGCGCGTGAAGTCGAGCAGTCCTTCGAAGTCCCGGGCAAAGAGCGCGCCGATGATGTCCTCGACATCCCCGCCGGAACAGAACGCGCGCCCCGCGCCCGTCATCACGACGGCGCGCACGCCCTCCTCCGTATCGAGCGCGCGGAAGGCATCCCGCAGTTCGTGATAGACCTCGAACGTGAGCGCGTTGAGTCGATCCGGCCGATTCAACGTGATGGTGGCCACCGCCGTGTCGGGGTCGTGCGTGTAGCGGAACGACGTCGCTGTAATCGGCATCAATCCCTCTCAGATGACCGCGGTCGCTTCCATTTCGAGCAACGCCTGTTCGTCAACCAGTCCCGTCACCTCGACGAGCGCCATCGCGGGGAAGTGACGGCCCATCAGGCGCCGGTAGACTTCGCCAATCTGCTTGCGGTGCGCGCGATAGGCGGCCAGATCGGTCACGTAGATCGTGAGCCGGCCGATATGCTCGGGTCCGCCGCCTGCGTCCCGCACCACCAGCAAGACGCGTTCGAGGGCCCGTTCCCACTGGGCGACCAGTCCGACAGGCGTGACGACGCCGTCGGCATCCGCCGCTGTCTGGCCGGCGACAAACAGGACGCGACCACCGGCCGGAGCCAACATGCCGTTGTTCCACCCGCGGGGCACGCCGAGGTCGTCGGGATTGATGATGTCCAGCGTCATGCGAGCAGTCCTCCACCGTCGAGCACGATACACTGTCCGTTGATGCCCCTCGCGCCGTGGTCGCACAACGCCAGCACGGCGTGCGCCACTTCGTCGGGCGCGATCAATCGATGTTGGGGCGTCGTCTGAAGAATGGCCTCCCGCGCCGCAGCGGTGGTGCGACCCGTGGCGGACGCGATGCGGTTCACCGACGCGGTGGTCATAGCCGTGTCGACGTATCCCGGGCACACCGCGTTCACGGTGACGCCGCCCGCGGCCACTTCCGCGGCAACGGATCGCGTGAAACCGATCACCGCGTGCTTCGCGGCCGCGTAGGCCGCGATGTAACGGGCACCTGACAGCCCCGCCACCGAGGCGATGTTCACGACGCGCCCCCACCCGCGGGCGATCATGCCCGGCAGGAGCGCCTGGGTACACAGAAACGTGCCCGTGGCGTTCACGGCGAACAGGCGATTCCAGTCCTCCAGGTCGATCTTGGCGAGGGGCGCCGAGTGGGCCACTCCGGCGTTGTTGACCAGGACATCGACCGACCCAAGGAGGTCGGCGGCGCGAGTCGCCAGCCGCGCGACGTCATCCGGTTGCGTGACGTCGCATACGACCGGCCATGCGGCATGTCCGCCTGCCGTCAGCACGGCCGCCGTCTCGCGCACCTCGGCTTCGGTGCGGGCCGCCAGGACCACCGATCCACCTGCCGCCGCGACGGCCCGGGCCACGGCGGCACCGATCCCGCGGCCGCCGCCCGTGATGACGATTCCTCGCCGCTCAAGCATCATCGCCGACCTCCATGAGGATCGCTTCCTCCAAGATGGTGCCGAGCGTCTCGATCGTGCGGTGCCCTTCCGCCGCGGAGGCTTCCGCCGGCGCGCCGAAATATGCGTCGGCGCTGCCGGCTTCGGTAAACGAGTGCTTGCCGCCGCGAATGGCCTCGGACAGCGAGGTTGGGTTGGGGGGAAGGCCACGACGCACCTCCTCGCGCACCAGATCGGGACGCGCCGCCATCACGATCGACCCCTCGTATCGGCCGGCGTGGCAGGCGCCGCTGCGGAATTCGGCGGTCAGGCGGTCAACCCACGGGCGCCGGGTGATATCCGGAAAGACCACGCGAAACCCGGTTCGGGTTGCGAGGAGCCGCACCGCCGCCCCCAACGCCTCGACGTGCGCCGGATCGAAATGCGCGTTCGCGATCGCCAACGTACGGAAGCCGTGGCCGGCTACGGACGCGGCAATGTCCGCGACCATGTCGGCCACCGAGCGCGCCGATACCGAGATCGTCCCGGCGAAGTCGGCCGCAAACAGCGCCGGCGTGAACGGGAGCGTCGGCAGCAGCACGGCCTGGTGCCCTCGCTCGCTCAAGCGCTCGGCACCCGCCCGTGCCATGGCCTCGGCGATGATGACGTCGGTGGCGAGCGGCAGGTGTGGGCCGTGGGCCTCGATCGCGCCGGTTGGCAGAATGGCGATTCCCCCCCCATCCGCCAGCGCCCGCACCTCGGTCCAGGTGAGGTCGGCTAGCGCGTGTACGGCCATTGACCACCGGTCGTGTGGTGCCGCATCATCTCTCCCATGCGATTTCAACCGCCGGAACAATTCAATCTCGCCGACTATTTCCTCGAAGATCGACTCCGTGAGGGAAAGGGCGATCGCGTCGCGCTGGTGACCGAACGGGGCTCCCATACATACGCCGAGGTTTCCGCGCTGTCGAACCGCTTCGGCAACCTGCTTCGGGAGGCGGGCGTTCAGCAGGAACAGCGCGTCATCATCGCGCTTCCCGACGGTCCCGAGTTCGCCGCCGCGCTCTTTGGTACGGTGAAGATTGGTGCCGTGGTGGTGATGGTCAACCCGTATGTGCGGGTCGAAGAAATCGAGTACTTCTACGGCTATACGCGGGCCAAGGCTGCGATCGTGCATCGCGAGACCGCGCCCGCGTTCGCGGATGCGGCGACGCGCGGCGCCCATCCGGAGATCGTGATTACCCTCGGCGATGCGCGCTGGGATCGCCAGCTCGCCACGGCGTCCGACCGGCTCGATCCGGCGATCACGCACCGCGACGACGCCGCCATCTGGTTGTTCTCCGGAGGAACCACCGGCCATCCCAAGGCGGTCGTCCAGGCGCACCGTTCGTTCGCTAATACGACCGAATGCTACGCCAAAGGGGTGCTGGGGCTCACCGAAGACGATGTGACCCTCGCGGTGCCCAAGCTGTTCTTCGGATACGCCACCGGATCCAACCTGTTCTTCCCCTTCGCGGTCGGCGCGCGGGCGGCGTTGTTTGGCGAGCGCTGCACTCCCGAAGTGTTGTTCGACAAGATCGCCACCTTCCGCCCGACGGTGCTCGTGAACGTCCCGACGATGATCAATCAGATGGTGAGCCACTCGGGCGATGAGCCCGATCTCTCGAGCCTGCGACTCGTCACCTCCGCCGGCGAGGCATTGCCGGTCGAACTGCACAACCGCTGGCAACGGCGGTTCGGCGTCGAATTGCTCGACGGCCTTGGGACCGCGGAGATGTGGCACATCTTCCTGTCCAACCGGCCCGGCGCCGCGCGGCCGGGCACGCTAGGGACCGTCGTGCCCGGGTTCGAGGTGCGGGTCTCAGATGCCGACGGCAACGAGGTCGCGCCGGGAGAGGTCGGCGCGCTGTGGGTACGTGGCGATTCGCGCGCGCTGGGCTATTGGCAACTGTCCGAGAAGACCGCTGAGAGCTTCCGCGGCGAGTGGTACGTCTCGGGCGACATGGTCTCGTGCGATGAGGACGGGTACTTCACCTACGGCGGCCGAGCGGACGACATGCTCAAGGTGTCTGGCAAGTGGCTCTCGCCCCAGGAAGTCGAGAACTGCCTGCTGCAACACCCCAAGGTGCGGGAAGCGGCGGTCGTCGGGGTCGTCGATGATGCCGGGCTCACCCAGCCGCACGCGTTCGTGGTCCCGTCCGGCGCGTCCGCCGACCTTCCGTCGGACCTGGCGTCGTTCGTTCGCGACCGCCTTGCCGGCTACAAGGTGCCTCGGGCGGTGACGCTGGTGGATGATTTGCCGCGCACCCACCTGGGGAAGGTTGACAGGGGGCGGCTGCGAGCCGGGCTCTGAAAGTGCCAAGCCGTTCCGCACCTTGCAAATACGCCCTCACTAATAATACTATTCGCTTCACCTAATCGTGGAGGATTCCATGCCAGCCATGCCCCGGGCCGGCTTTGGTGTTTTCGCAGGTCTTGTGGCCGCCGGTGTTGCGTCAGGTCAGGAAGCGCCACCGCTCGTGACCGACCGGCCCGACCAGACGGAGTCGGCGGCGGTCGTGCCGGTCGGCGCGTTCCAGTTCGAGGTTGGCGCGCGTTTCGCCCAGGCCGGTAGCGGTGCGGCCCGGCTCAAGGCCCTTTCCATTCCCGGCTCGTTGCTGCGCATCGGGATCTTCCCGCTGTTCGAGGCTCGGCTCGGATTCGCGGGCTGGTTGCGCAGTTCTCAGTCCGGCACCGGCCCGGTGAGCGGCATGGGTGATCTGGACCTGGGCGGAAAAGTGCGAGTCCTGACCGGCGACGGGCTCTCGCCGGCCGTGGCGCTGCTCGCGGCCGTTGTCCTACCCACGGGCCAGGACGGGTTTGGCACGGTACGGGCTGATCCCGCAGTCCGCGTGGCGTTCTCGCACGGGCTCACGGAGCGCATTTCACTTGGCTACAACGTGGGGGCCATGTGGGGGTCGGTCGACGGCGGAGCGGGGGCGACCAAGACCGACACCGACTTGCTCTACACCGTGGTGCTTGGAAGCGCCCTCACGTCACGGCTCTCGGGCTTCATTGAAGGGTTTGGCACGGTCGCTACCGAGACCGTCAACGCCTCGACGCATTCCCTCGACGGGGGATTCACTTTTCTCGTGACCGCAACGGTGCAACTCGACGCGTCGGGAGGGTTTGGCCTCAACGAGGCGGCCGATGACTGGTTTGGCGGGATCGGTTTGTCGCTGCGCGTGCCCCGGTAGATTGGAGATTGCAGATTGGAGATTGCAGATTGCAGATTGCCGCAACGAACCCTCCAATCTGCAATCTACAATCTACGATCTGCAATCCAGTGACTGAGCGTCCACACGTACGCTGCCACAGCGCGGACCTGCTCATCGTTCAGGCTGCTGCCGCCTTTTGGCGGCATCATCATCCCCGATTTGGACTGGGTGGGTAAGACGCCCTGAATGATCTGGCGCACGATGGCCTCGTAGGAACCGTCACTGTGTAGCCACTCCTCGTCGGCGAGATTGGGCCCGACGCCAGCCGTCCCCTTGCCGTCCGCTCCGTGGCATGCAAAGCAGATCCCGGCGCCCTTGTAGAGTTGGGCGCCGGTCTCGACCATGGCAGATGTGACCCCGGTGGGAAGCGAGTCACGTGTCTGTGCCGACGTGCCCGTGGCAAGACCGAGCATCAGGACCGGTATCAGGAGGCGGCTCATTCTGTTGCGTTCCCGTTGGCATGTGAGCGTTTGGTGCGTGAGGCTCGAATCGGTGACGAAGTGTAGTGCACCCGCCGCCCGAGGCAACTCACCGTGGATACGGCGTCAGGATCGGGTCCGGCGTGATGTGCTGACGTCGAGGAGTCGATACACCGGGCACTGGCGGGTGAGTGCGGTCCCTCCGAAGAACAATGCGAGAATCGCAACCGCAAGGGAGAGAACGGGCAGGTGATTCATGAAGGCCGCGACAATCAGAAGCAGAACGGCGGACGCCCCCCGAGCGATAGCGTCGAGATTCCCCACGTTGATTGGCACGGTTTTACCTCCGTCCTGGTGCTTCCCAAACATTGAGTCCGGAGGGTGAAACGGGTTTGAAGCTCGTGTGAAGTGACAGTTAGGTGGTTTGTTCCCGCGGGAGCGCGATGACGAGCCGCAGTCCGCTCGGGTCGGCGCGTTCCGCGTGGACCCGCCCGCCGTGCGCACGGATGATGGAGGCCGCAACAGTCAGCCCGAGACCCGCCCCCCCCCGGCCGCGTGCCGCGTCACCGCGATAGAAACGCTCGAACAAATGGGGAAGGACGTCGTCGGAGACCCCAGGGCCGCGATCCTCAACGACGATCGTGACCTGGCCGTTGGCCCCGGCTACGCGGACGGCGATCTCAATACCGTCCGGCGTATGCCGAATGGCGTTGTCGAGCAACTGGTCGAGCACCAGATCGATCAGTTCTTTGTCGACCACCGAGTCCGCGTCATCGCTGGTCGTGACCTCGATCGTCCGCGTGCCCGCCCGCGGTCGATACCGCTGTGCGGCATTGGAGACGAGTTCCGCTACGGATGTCGGGTGGGGTTCAGGCCTCAGTTCGCCGGCTTCGATGCGCGCCAGCGTGATAAGGGTGTCGCTCAAGGTGCCGAGGTGATTGACCTCCTCGAGAATACTCCTCAGCGCCGCCGTGTAGCGTTCCGGATCACGTTGGTGACGCAGCACGACCTCGATCTCACCTTGCATCGCCGTGATCGGTGTGCGCAGGTCATGGCCCACGTCCGCGATGATGCGACGCTGCGCAAAGACACCGTGTTCGAGGCGATCGAGCATGCCGTTCAGGACGCGCACGAGCCCATTGAACTCGGAGACGCTGGCATGGGCCGTGATGCGGCGCCGTGTTTCGTCCGGTCCGATCGCTTCGGCCTGCTCGGCGATCTCGCTGACAGGTGCCACCGCCGACCCCGCGAGCCACGTGGCACCCAGACTGGTTGCCAGCAGGCCGAGGAGCACAGTGCCAAACAGCAGAAACAGCACGTTGCGGCTCGCGGCGTCGATCGGCCCCAACGACGCCGCGACCTGCACCACGCGCGCGCCGCTCGCGGTTGGCCGCGATATCGGGAGGTAGTATACCCGGAAGTCGTCGCCACCCCACGCAAGCGTGGTCCAAGTCGCGTCTCCGTCGACGGCTCGTCGGAGGCCCGCGCTATCAAACGGCAAGTCCGCTGCCAGCGGGGTGTTGATGGCGATCACGACGCCCGAGGCCTGGCGGGCGACGACAAATCGGTTCACCGCGGCGACGAACGCCTCGCGATCGTCGGAATCCGGTAGGGCGGGAATGGAGAGCCCGGCCGCCAGGGCGGCGGCTTCGAGGTGCGCGGCGGCGGCCAATCCGCGGTCGAGTTCCCGGTACAGGACGCGCTGGGTCCCCATGAAAGCCCAGAGGGCAATCACCAGCAGTGCGACGAGCATGGTGATCGAAAACCGCACGGCGAGCGTGCGGCGCAGCGACTGCATGGCTAGCCGGTGTCCTTGGAGCCGTCGAGCCGGAATCCGACGCCCCGCACCGTCCGAATCAGCTTCGGGAAGCCGGCTTCGCGAAGCTTGCGCCGGAGGTTCCCCACGTGCACGTCGACGACGTTGCTTTCCGGGTCGAAGTGCATGTCCCAGACCTTTTCGAGCAGCTCGGTTCGGCGCACGACATCGTCTTTGTGCATCATGAAGTGTTCGAGCAGTTGGAACTCCCGCGGGGTGAGATCCAGCGGTTTGCCGCCGGCGTACGCCCGGTGCTTCAGGCGATCCAACTCGAGCGGGCCCGCGACCAGGCGTTCGACGCGGGTCGCGCCGCCGCGGCGTACCAGGGCACGTAACCGTGCCAGGAGCTCATCGAACTTGAACGGCTTGGGGAGGTAGTCGTCGGCGCCGGCGTCGAGGCCCCGCACGACGTCTTCGGTGGCATCCCGTGCGGTCAACATCAGGATCGGCGTCGTGCGCCCCTCACGCCGCAGCTCCGCCGCTACCTGGAGCCCGTTCTTCTTGGGCAACATCAAGTCCAGCAGAATGGCGTCGTAATCGTTGACATGCGCGTGCAGGATGGCCTCGTCGCCGTCCTTCGCGAGATCGACGGCGTAGCCCTCTTCCCGCAGGCCCATCTCGATGAAGCCCGCGACCTTCCGGTCGTCTTCCACGATGAGGATGCGCATAGTCAGGTTCAAGGTCGTTTCGGGTTGGTGAGTCGACGTGAAACGGGCTGTGAACTCCTCTTCACGATTCCCGCAGGCGCCGAGGGATGGTGAGGATGAACGTCGCGCCCTCGCCCTCGCTGGAGCGAACGGCCAGATCGCCGCCCAGCACCAGGGCCAGTTGTCGCGACAGGGTGAGCCCGAGTCCCGTACCCTGGTGATCGGTGGTCCCGGCCCGGGCGAACGCCTCGAAGATGTGTTCCTGCTCGGAGGCGGGAATGCCGGGTCCGCGATCGATCACCGAGTAGCGGAGCAGCGACGGCTCGACATCGGTGCGCAACACGACGACGTCGCCCGCGGGACTGTGGCGCACGGCGTTCGAGAGCAGATTGACCAGTACCTGGCACACCCGCTGCCCATCGGTTTCGCACGCCGCGCGGCCGTTGGTCCCGACCGCCTCGAGCGTGACGTTCCGCGCAGCGGCGGCGGGGTGCACGGTCGCGATGGCGTCCAGGGCGAGCTTCGCCGCGTCCACGTGCTCGACCACGGGGCGGAGGCGCTCCGCTTCGAGCCGGGACAGGTCGAGCAAATCGTTGAGCAGCGCCAGCGTCCGTTCCGCCGATTCGAAGACCTCGCGTGCGGCGCGGGGCGCCGACGGGCCGGCCTTGCGCAGCAGCATCTCCGACCAGCCGTAGACCGCGGTGAGCGCGTTGCGCAGCTCGTGATTGATGGTCGCGAAGAACCGATCGCGCGACGCCTGCATGGACTGGACTTCCGCGACGAGCCGCCGACCGTCCTCGTACAACGTCGCGTTCTCGACGGCCACCGCCGCCTGGGCGGCCAACAGCACCGCGATCGCTTCGTCGTCCTCGGTGAACACGTCCCCGCCGAGCTTTTCGGTCAGGTAGAGATTGCCGAGCGGTCCATCACGGCTGAGGATTGGGACGCCGAGGAAGGACCGCATGGCCGGATGATGCGGAGGGAATCCGCCGGAGTCGGGATGTTTCGCGACGTCGGGCAGCCGCAGGGGCTTGGGATCGGCGATGAGAGTCCCCAGCACCCCTTTGCCGGTCGGCTCATGGCCGATCCGTGCGTATTCCTCCATTGTCATGCCGCTCACGATGAAGCGCGCGAGGGTGGTATGGCTGGGATCGAGGATGCCGAGCGCCGCGTAGCGAGCGCCGATGACCTCGCGCGCCGCGTCGCCAACCGCCTGGAGGACCACCTCGAGTTCGTGCTCGGCGTGAATCCGACCGGCGGCGTGCACGAGCCGCCTCAGGCGTGACTCACCGTCCTCGGGGAGGGGCGGGGGCGCGGGGCTCATGCCGAAACCTATGCGGTTCCGGCATTTACTTCCATGCCCCCACCAGGCGGGCGTGCGCTAGAAGGGCGTGAACCCCGGCGATCCGAACCTGGTCAGGCTGAAGTGATGGACCAGCGGATACGCGTACGCGACGATGACAAGCACCACCGCCACGCTCAGCCACAGCCAGAACCGATCGAAGAGGCCGCGACTCGTGGGATATCCGCCGATCGGCTCGGCGAACTCGATGGCGCCCTGCGGCGCGCGCCGTCCGCCGAGCACCGTGAACAGCATGACCAGCAGGAAGAACGCCGCCGACATGAACAGCAGCACGCCGCCGATGGCGGATACGACCGTCAACCCCTGCCACCGGGCGGCGATCTCGCTCCCCTGATATGCCGCCTCGTAGACCCGACGCGGCATCCCCATCAGCCCGGTCACGTGGTTGGATATCGAGAAGAACAGCATGCCGAGAAACCACAGGTACGGCTGCACCCGCGCCATCGCCGTCAGTTCCAGGTCGCGTCCCAGTAACCGCGGTACCAGCCAATACGAGGCGCCCATGAACGTCAGGGCCGTGGCCGTTCCCACGGTCAGGTGGAAGTGTCCCTGGATCCAGGCGGTGTTGTGGACGACCGCGTTCATGCCGAACGAGGCGTTGATGGCGCCACCGATCCCACCCAACGCGAATAACAGCATGGACAACAGGACGCTCGCGACGAGCGGGTCGCCCCACGGGAGCCGGCCGATCCAGTCGAACAGACCGCGAGCGCCACGGGCGCGCCCCGCCACTTCGAGCGACGCCGTGACGGTGAAGGCCGTGACCAGACTGGGGAACAGGATCCCGAACGTGAGAATGGTATGCACCATCTTCCAGCCGGCTGAGATGCCCGGGTCCATGAACTGGTGGTGGAACCCGACCGGCGTCGAGAGGACGATGAACAGCGCGAAGACCATGCGGGTGAGCGGATCGCTGAACAGCTTGCCGCCGGCGACCTTGGGCACCACCACGTACCACACGGCATACGCCGGTAGCAGCCAGAAATAGACCAACGGGTGCCCGAAGTACCAGAACAGCATCCGGGCCAGCAGCGGGTCGACCTTCTCGGTCAGTCCCAGCGACCATGGGATCAACTGCAGGAGCATTTCGGCGGCGACGCCGATCGTCGCGATCACCCAGACGGCGATCGTCGCCAACATGGTGTACATCGGCAACGGCACCGGCGTGTCGGGCTGCTCGTGGCGCCACCCGAGATACGTCCCGACGAGTACCGCGCACCACAGCCACGATCCGACCACGACCAGCGTCAGCCCGATGTAAAATGCCGGGTGCGCTTTGAGCGGCGGGTAGAACGTGTACAGCACCGTCGCTTTGCCCGAGAAGATGGCCCACCCAGCCGCGGCCGCGCCCGCGACGGCCACCCCGAACGCCACCCAGCCGAGCCGCGCCCAGCGGAGCGGCCGGTCGAGCGCGCGGGTCGCAAAGGCGATCCCCAGTCCCATGATGAAGAACGTCGTGAACACCAGCGCCATGAGCACGCCGTGTCCGGTGACCGAGAGGTAGTACATGCGGGCGGAGCGCCATGGAAGGTCGAGACTGGCGCGTGAAATGGCCTGCATGAACGCCATCATGGACGCCACGCCGAATGCGGCGATGGCGACCCCGATGTTGGCGAGAGCGAGGCGACGGTTGGGAATCATGGAGTGGCCTCCACGATCAGCTTGGCCGACATCGCATGATGCCCGAGCCCGCAATACTCGTTGCACACGATGAGGTACTCACCCGGTGTGTCGAACACCGTCGTGAATTGGCTCACGTAGCCGGGCACAATCATCGTATTGGCGTTGGTCCCGACGATCTGAAAGCCGTGTACCACGTCGGCACTCGTCATGCGAAACGTGACCGGCCGACCGGCCGGGACACGGAACTCGTTGGGTTGGAACGCGAACGTGAGCGCGAGCATGGTGACGGTGACGCTCCCGTCGGCGTTCGTGGTCACGCCACGCGACGCGAACCGGGCATCGGTCCACACGGTCGTGGGGTCAATGGTCTCGACATGACTCGGCGGCTGGCGCCCTTGGGCGAGGGTCGCGTACGCGAGGGTCCCGAGCGAGACGGCGATCACTGCGCCCGCACCCCACATCCAGACGCGTTCGTAGAAGTCGACATGCATGGTCGTCACCGGGTGACCGCGCCGCGCGGCAGGTAGATCAGGAAGAACACCAGCAAGTACGCGACGAGGAACATCGCGGCGAATACCGCGACCACGGCGAGCGTCCCTCGCGGATGCTCGTTCGTGTCTCGGGGTTCGTCAGTCATCGGACCTCCAGCATGAGCGTTCTAGGCGTTCGGATCGACTCGTCGTTCGCCGGTACGGCGGCGGCGACTGGCCGCACTCATGACCGGGACGACCAGTACCGTGCAAGGCAACGCATTGAGGAGTCGCTCGGTCACGCTCCCGATCAACAGCCGGTCGACCCATCCTTTGCCGTGCGATCCTACCACGAGCACGTCGACCTGCCGGTCAATCGCTTCCTGGGCGATGGTCGTCGTCACCGGTCCGCGAGCGATGCTCGTCGTCGCACCCGGAAAATCGATCTCCGGCCAGACATATCGTTCGAGATGTGCCTGCGCATGCGCCCCGACTTCCTGATCGGTGAATCGCAGCGGCGTCTCGGGAATGATCGGCAACGGGGCGACGACGTGCAGCACATGCAGCGACGCGCCGAACAACTCCGCAAACCGCGAGGCGGCTTTGATGGTCGGTCCCCCCGCATCGGAGAGGTCCACCGCGGCCATCACACGCGCGACCGGGAGCATCTCGGGGGTGGTAACCAGCAGCGGCGTTTCCAGGCTTCGCACCAAGGCATGCGCGGTGCTGCCGACCACCCAGCGTCCGAGGACCGAATGATGTTTGCCTCCGAGGACCACGAGCCCGGCGTCAATCCGCTCGGCGCACTCGCGCAGGACCACCGCCGCCCGCCCCGTCATGATGTCCATCGCGTCGAGGGCCCCGGCGGACACGGTGTTCCCCAACTCGTGCGCGACCGCCAGGCGAGCCGCGTGCCGCGCGGCATCGTTCAGCGCCTCGACGTCAGGAGAAATCGAGTCGGCCACCGCAGGGACGGACCAGGCATCGGGTGTGGCATGGACCAACCGGATTGGGGCGCCCGTGACGTCGGCGACCGCCTGGCCGGCGCGTGCCGCCTCGACCGCGGCCGGAGATGCATCGACGCCGATCAGGACGGGTTTCTCGGCACCCGGCATGGTGATATGCCTCCGAAAGAACGAGTTATCCGACCCCATCACCCGAGACGAGGGCGCCACGCGTGAACGATCGCGCAATGGGAAATGAGCGGCCGTTCAGGAATTGTCCAGTAGCGCGGAGAAGAATGCACGGGCCTTCATCCCGCCTTCACGCGACCTTGAGCGTCGACCGGATATCGTCGCACAGGCGATTCCTGGAGGCCTCGATGCGCGTTGCGAACCTGATGGTGACCGACCTGAAAGTGGTGGAAGGGGACGTGACGGTGGCGGATGCCGTGCTCGTGATGTCCGACGCGCATATCTCCGCCCTCCCCGTGGTTGACCCCGCCGGTCGCATCGTCGGCGTGCTGTCGACCACGGATATCCTCGGCGCCGCCGCCGAGTGCGCCAGCGCCGCGGAACGCGACGGTCTGTTCGAGGAGACCCTGGTGGAAGACCTGATGACGAAAAAGCCCGCGACCGTCTCGGTCGACGTCGACGTGAAAGAGGCGGCGCAGCAGATGCTCTATCTCGAGATTCACCGGCTGTTCGTGCTCGAGCGGGGGCAACTCGTCGGCGTCATTTCGCAGAGCGACATCGTGCGGGGAGTCGCCACCGCGCAACTCTAGGGCCCATTACGCGTCGGTCGACTGCGCGATCAAGAGGGGACCGGACGCCCCACGCACGACCTTGTCCGCCACGCTTCCGAGCAGGAGGCGTCGCAGCCCGCCGTGACCGTGCGTCGTGATGGTGACGAGATCGACCGGCTCCCGCTCCACGAACCGGAGTATCCCCGCGGCCGACGGCACGCCGGTGACCACTTCGGTCCGGATCGCCAGGCCATCCACGCGGTAACCCCGCGCCACGTCCTCGAGATAGCGCCCCGCTTCCGCGGCTCCCTGCCGGATGGCGTCACCCGTCTCCTTGATGGCATGCGGCAGGTAGGTCGACGTGCCGAGGATCGGTCCGGGCACGACCCGCAGAAGGATGTACTGGGCGCGGCTCCCGGCGACGTGCATGGCCCAGCGAATCCCGCGTTCCGCCCGCTTGCTGCCATCGAGGGCGATCACGACCCGGTCAATCGGGCCGTGTGGCGCGATCGTCGTCGCCTCGTCCCCGGGTCGCACCACGACGACGGGAACCGTCGCGTGCCGGATGACGTCGTCGGCGACGCTGCCCAGCCACGCGCGGTGAATGGTGCCTCGGCCGTGCGTGGCCATGACGACGAGATCGATGTCGGCACGGCCGGTACGGTGCAGCAGGACCTCGGCCGGCTGCCCGCTGTGGAGTGCGACGTCCACCTTGATGGTCGCCGCCGCGGCGACGTGTCCCGCGACCGTCTCAAGGTAGGTCCGCAGCGACGCCGCGTGTTGCTCGGGCGAGAGCGACCAGCCGGCGACAGTCGGCTGATCCTCGTACACGGTGGTGAGTTCGAGCCCGGTTTGGCGCGAGGCCGCGATGGTCATGGCCAGGGGGAGAGCGGCTTCCGCGAACCGCGAGCCGTCGAGTGGGACGAGGATGCGCTTGTCCATGTGGGTACCCTCCGTCCACGAGCGTAACGGTGACACCGTGTGACGGTGCTGAAGCTCCTGTGAACTCAGCCTTATCCGCGTTCGATCGGGACGCGGGCCCGATCCCGCGCGGGCTGGACATCCCAGCGCAGCCGGGTCCGGATCGCGTCTGCCAGCGCATCCGCGGCGGCGGGCTCACCATGCACCAGATAGGTGGAGGCCGGGGGCCGCTCGAATGCGCCGAGCCAGCGCAGGATCTCGGACTGGTCGGCATGCGCCGACAACCCATCCAACGTCTCGATCCGCGCGCGCACGGCCACCGACTGGCCAAACATGCGAAGGTGCGCGGCACCGTCCTGGAGTGCGCGGCCCCGCGTCCCCGCCGCCTGATACCCCACCAGCAGGACCGTCGTCCGCTGATCCGAGAGTCGTTGATGGAGGTGATGCAGGATCCGTCCGCCGGTCGCCATGCCGCTGGCCGAGATGATGATGACCGGGCCCCGCACGTGATTGAGTCGCTTCGATTCCTCGGGCGTCCGGGCGAACTGAAATTGTGTGGTGTACAACGGGGACGCACCGTCGTCGATGAGCTGGACCATCTCCAGGTCGTGTTCTTCCGTGCGCGTGCGGTAGATGTCGGTGACGCGGATGGCCATGGGGCTGTCGGTATACACCGGCAGGATCGGGATGTCGCCGCTTTCCTCGAGCGTGCGCAGCAACCACAGCAACTCCTGTGTCCGACCGACCGCGAACGCCGGAACGATCAGGGCGCCGCCCCGATCGGCGGTCTGCCGCACGATGCGCGCGAGTGCCTCCGCCGGGTTGTCCGGATGATGACGGTTCCCGTACGTCGACTCGACCAGCAGGATATCCGCCGCCGGGATCGGCTCGGGGTCGTGCAGGATCGGACGGTCCCACCGGCCCAGGTCGCCCGAAAACGCCAGTGTCAGGTCGCGTCCGGTGTCGAGGTCGACCGTGACCGAGGCGGAGCCGAGGATGTGGCCGGCATAGCGATAGGTCGCCTGAATGCCCTCGGCCACCGCGAATGGTTCGTGATACGGGCGAGGCTCCAGCAGGCGAAGGGCCGCGTGCGCGTCGGCCATGGTATACAGCGGCAGGGGCGGCTCATGTCGTGAGTACCGGTGGTGCGTGGCGTGGGCCGCCTGTTCCTCCTGGAGGTACGCCGAGTCCGGCAACAGGACGGCGAGCAGGTCTGCGGTCGCCGGCGTGCAGTAGACCGGGCCATCGTAGCCATGACGCACGAGCGCCGGGAGGTACCCGGAATGATCGATGTGGGCGTGGCTCAGCACGACCGCATCGAGCGTGGCCGTGTCAACGGGCGGCGGTTGCCAGTTTCGCTCCCGAAGCTGTTTCAGTCCCTGGAACAGGCCGCAGTCCAGCAAGACCTTCCGCTGACCAGTTGCGATCACGTGCTTCGACCCGGTGACGGTTCCGGCCGCGCCGAGGAAGGAAACCGATGCCGGCGCCACCGTCGTCACGTCCCGGGCCGTCGCATGTGCAGCACCTCGACGAGAAACGCCCATTGATCGGCAAGCTCGTCGATGATCTTGCTCGTCGGCTTCCCGGCACCGTGTCCCGCCCGCGTCTCGATGCGAATCAGGACGGGGGCGGGACCCGCCTGCGCCCGTTGCAGTGCCGCCGCGAACTTGAACGAGTGCCCGGGCACGACCCGATCGTCGTGATCCGCCGTGGTGATCAGCGTGGGCGGATAGGTCGTGCCGGACTGGATGTTGTGAAGCGGTGAATAGGCTCGCAGGAAGGGAAACTGGTTGGTGCTGTCCGCCGATCCGTATTCCGTGACCCAGGCCCACCCGATCGTGAATCGGTGGAATCGCAGCATGTCCATCACGCCGACGGCCGGCAGGGCCGCGCCGACCAAGTCGGGACGCTGGGTCATCACGGCGCCGACCAGCAGTCCTCCGTTGCTCGCACCGGCGATCGCCAACTTCTCCGGCGACGTGTATCCCTCGGCGATCAAGTATTCCGCCGCCGCGATGAAGTCATCGAACACATTCTGCTTGCGATCGAGCATCCCGGCCTGGTGCCATTCCTCGCCGTACTCCCCTCCGCCGCGCAGATTCGGCACCGCGTACACGCCTCCCATCTCCAACCACGGGATCATGCTGATCGAGAAACTCGGTGTGATACTGATGTTGAAACCGCCGTACGCATACAGATACGTGGGATTCGATCCATCGAGCGCGATGCCCCTGCGATGCGTGACGAACATCGGGATTCGCGTGCCGTCCTTGCTGTGATAGAAGACCTGCCGCGTTTCGTAGCCCGACGCGTCGAAGTCGATTTCCGGGGCCTTGAACACCTGTGACTGTCCGTCCCGGAAATCGTAGCGGAAGATCGTCGTGGGGTAGAGGTACGACGTGAAGGCGTAGAACATTTCGGGATCGGCGCGGTCCCCGCTCATACCCCCAATCGAGCCGATGGTGGGGAACGCCAGTTCGCCGGTGGCGGTTCCGTCCATCGCGTAGAAGCGGACCCGGCTGTGCGCGTCGTGCAGGTAGCTTGCGACGAAGGTGTTGTTGATGATCTGGACACCGCTCAGGACGTCGTCGCTTTCCGGAATGACCTCGCGCCAGTGATGCTGATCGGGGTTCCGGGTGTCGATGGCAATCAAGCGCCCACGAGGGGCGTGCAGGTCGGTCCAGAAATAGAACACCGGCCCGTCGTTCCCGACGAACCCGTAGCCGGCGTCGAAGGCGTCGAGCAGCCGCACCACGTCACCCCGGACGACCGGCTGGTCCGGGCGCGCGAGGTCCAGGTAGTGGACGCGATTCCGGCGGTCGGTTCCGAGCCATACGCTGACCACCAGATAGCGACCGTCATCGGTCACGCTGCCGGCAAAGCCCCATTCCGGCTCGTCCGGTCGCTCGTAGACCAGAACGTCGCGATCCTGGTCCGTGCCGAGCACGTGATAGTAGAGCTTGTGATCGCGGTTGGCCCCGCGCAGGACGGCTCCGGTCGGTTCGGGGTAGCGGCTGTAGAAGAAGCCCCGGTTGTCCGCGGTCCACGACGCGCCGGAAAACTTGATCCACTGCAACCGATCGGACAGGTCCTGTGCGGTCACGATGTCGCGCACGCGGAACTCGTTCCAGTCGGAGCCGCCTTCCGCGAGCCCGTACATGACGTAGCGGCCGTCATCCGAGATCGAGAGCGTCGACAACGCGACGGTCCCGTCGGCGGAGAGGGTGTTCGGATCCAGCAAGGTCCGGGGATCGGCGTTGAGGGCGTCCTGGGTGTAGAGCACCGACTGGTTTTGCAGTCCGTCGTTCTTGAAGAAGAAGTAACGCCCACCCTCCTTGAACGGCGTGCCGTACTTCGGATAGTCCCAGATCTGCGTGAGCCGGTCGCGTAGCGGTGCACGCTCGGGGATTCGTTCGAGAAAGGCCACCGTCGCGCAGTTCTGCGCTTCGACCCACTTCGCGGTTTCCTCGGTGTCGACCTCTTCCAGCCAGCGGTAGGGGTCGGCGACCTCGCGTCCGTGATAGGTGTCGACCACGCCACCACGGCGAGTATCGGGAACGGTGCAGCGGGACGACTGACCGCTGGCAGCGTGGGAAAGGGCGTCGGTCATGATGGCGAAGGCCGGCAGCATCAGGGTGGAAACCAGGCGTATGCGCATGAAGCTCCCTCCTGGAGTCGATTGCCCGCGTGACAACGGGACGGGTCGAATGGGGCGACGAATAATACTCGTGCCGCCGCGCCTGCGGGATGGAGCCATCGCCGTCGCCGGCGCTAGGTTCGGGCCAACCAACTCCCTCCGTCCACGACGAAAATGGCGCCGGTAATCCACGCGGCAGCCGGACTCGCGAGATACACGGCCATTTGCCCGATGTCCTCCGGCGTTCCCCATCGTCCCAACGGGATCTGGTTTTTCATCGCCTCATCGAGCGCGGGACGCGCGGCATCTCCCCCGAACGCCTTGAGGACGCCCTCGGTGGGAATCGGGCCCGGAGCGATCGCGTTGACCGTGATGCGATCGGGCGCCCATTCGAGGGCGAGCGTGCGGGTCAGGGCGTCGACGCCGGCTTTGGCGGCGGTTGCGTGGGCCATGCGTGGCCAGCCCCGGTAGTGCAACGTCATGGAAACCGAGACGATGCGGCCTCCCCCCTGGCGTTGCATCAGCGGGTACACGGCCTGACTGCAGTAGAACGTGCCGTACAAGTCCGTCTCGATCACGGCCCGCCATCCGTTGACCGACAACTCGGCGGAAGGCGCGTAGAAGTTTCCGGCCGCATTGTTGACCAACACGTCGACGCGACCGTGGATATCCACGACGTCCCGGACCACGCGTGCGACGGCCTCGGGATCGCGCACGTCGAGCGCCACCGCCATCGCCTGACCGCCGGCTTCCGTGAGGCGTTCGACCGCCGGGTCGACATGCCGTGGTTTGCGGCTCGCGATAACCACCGTCGCACCGCATCGCGCGAACGACTCGGCGATACCGAACCCGATGCCGGTGCCGCCACCGGTGATGAATGCCACCTGGCCGCTCAGCAGATCCTCGCGAAAGATCATCCCGATCACGCTCGTTGGAGACGGGAAACAACATAGCTCGACTGCCCGGCCGGTGGGCGATCCGACTATCTTGACCGCATGAACGGAAACGTGGTCGTGATCGGCGCCGGGTTCGGTGGACTGCAGTGCGCCCGCTCGCTCGCCAGGACGCCGTTCGAGGTCGTGCTCATCGATCGGAACGACTATCACCTGTTCACGCCGCTGCTGTACCAGGTGGCGAGTTCGCTCCTCAATCCGAGTGACATCGGTTACCCGGTGCGATCGGTCTTCCGGGGGGTGCCGAACGTCCGGTACCGGATGGGCGACGTCACGCGGGTCGATCTCGCGCGCCGGCTGGTGCATCCGTCCGACGGACCCGCGGAGTCCTACGACCGGCTGGTGATCGCCACCGGCGCCTCGGTCAATTTTTTCGGACAGGATGCGATCGCGGCGGCGTCGCACACGCTCGGCGATTTGCCGAACGCTCTGGAGCTCCGTAACCACGTGTTGCGGTGTTTCGAGGCCGCGTCGACGACCGCGGATCCTGCCGCCCGCGCCACGTGGCTGACGTTCGTGATCGTGGGAGGCGGCCCGACCGGCGTGGAGTACGCCGGTGCGCTCGCGGAACTGATCCGGTTGGTGGCGGGGCGCGACTACTCCACGATCGGTCGGGAGAGCGTTCGCATGGTTTTGCTCGAAGGCCAGGATGAACTGCTCCCGGCCTTTCCGGTGTCGCTCGGCGCGCACGCGCGCGGCCGGTTGACGCGCTTCGGTATCGACGTCCGCGTCGGCACCCGTGTGGAGGGGGTGCGTGATGAGACGATCACGCTCGACACGGGTGAGCGCCTGGACGCGCGGACCTTGGTGTGGGCGGCGGGGGTCCAGCCCAGCGGATTGGTGCGGTCGCTCGAGGTTGCGAAGCGTCAGAGCGGCCGCATCGCCGTCGACGCGTACCTGGCGGTGCCCGGCTGCATCGGTGTGTACGCCATCGGGGATGCCGCCGGGTGTATCGAGGGCGCCGCGGAGTTGCCGATGCTGTCGGCACCGGCGATGCAGCAGGGGCGGCGGGTCGCCCGGAACTTCTTGCGCGAAGCGCGAGGACAGGCGCCGCGTCCCTTCCGCTATCGGGACAAGGGCATCATGGCGACCATCGGCCGACACGCCGGTGTGGCGAAATTTGGTCGTCTGGCGCTGCGGGGCTTTCCGGGATGGGTCGCGTGGCTGGTGGTGCACCTCTATTTCATCATCGGATTCCGCAATCGGTTCGCGGTCCTGTCGCTCTGGGCCTGGAACTACTTCCTGCACGACCGACCGATCCGGTTCGTCGTGCGCGCGGCCCCGCCCAAGACATGACCCGCCCGTTCGTCCCGCACGGGATTCCCCGCAGCCGCAAGAGCCCGCTCAACCCGGAGGCCCAACCCTCGCTCCGGGCGCGCCTGGGGGCGCTGAAGCGCCTTCCTCCCCTGTTCACGCTCGTCTTCCAGACGCATCGCGCCTACAGCGTGGCGATCGTGGTGCTCCGCGCCGCGCGTGCCGTCGTGCCGTTGTCCCTGCTGTGGATCGGCAAACTGATCATCGACGCGGTGGTCGCGGCGATCGCCGCCCACCGGGGCGACACCGCGGTCGACTGGTGGGGCCTTGGCGTCCTGGTCACGATCGAACTGGTCGTCGCCGTGGTCGGCGAAGGGCTGGCGCGCGCGTCCTCCCTGCTCGAGAGCCTGCTGGGGGACCTGTTCGCCAACCGGCTCTCGGAGCGTATGCTGGCGCACGCGGCGACGCTCGATCTCGAACACTTCGAGGATTCGGAGACCTACGACCGGTTGGAGCGCGCGCGACGCCAGACCGTCGGGCGGATCGGCCTGCTGGCCCTCGTGCTCGATTCGGCGCAGGCGGTGGTGACCCTCGTGTCCCTTGCAGGCGCGCTGGTGCTGTACGTGCCGTGGCTCCTCCTGTTGCTCGGGCTGGCGGTCATCCCCGCGTTTCTCGGTGAGGCGCGATTCGCGCAGCTGGGGTACTCACTGCTCTTTCAATGGACGCCCGAACGTCGAGTGCTCGACTATCTGCGCTACGTCGGCGCGAGCGATTTGGCTGTGAAGGAAGTCAAGCTGTTCGGCTTGGCGGACTATCTCCAGGCGCGCTACCGGACGCTCGCTGACGAGTTCTACGACGCCAATCGTGCGCTGGCGATCCGGCGATCGGCGGCGGCGACGGTGTATGCGGCGATCAGCGCACTCGGCTACTACGGCGCGTTCGCGATCATCGTGTACCTCACCGTCATCGGATACCGATCGCCCGGGGGACTGTTCACGATCGGCGTGCTGACGTTCCTGGCCGGCTCGTTCCGGCAGAGCCGTGATCTCATTCAACGCGTGCTGCTCGCGCTCGCGCACATCTACGAACAGAGCCTGTACCTCAACGATCTGTTCACCTTTTTCGAACTGCAGCCGAGCATTCGTTCGGGTCCCGGCGCGTTGCCCGTGCCGCGACCGATCGTACGGGGGATCGTGTTCGAGCACGTCGGGTTTCGGTATCCGGGCGCCGACACCTGGGCCGTGCGTCATCTCGATTTTGCGATTCCACCAGGCGAGACCGTGGCGCTGGTGGGTGAGAACGGCGCGGGCAAGACGACGTTGGTGAAGCTGCTGGCGCGCCTTTACGATCCCTCGGAGGGCCGCATCCTGCTGGACGGCGTGGACCTCAAGGAATACGACCTGGCTGATGTGCATGCGCATATCGGCGTGATCTTCCAGGACTTCGTGCGGTACGACTTCCTGCTACGCGAGAACATCGGGATCGGTCAGGTGGAGCGGATCGACGATCGCGATCGGATCCGGTCCGCGGCGGAGCGTGGCTTGGCCGACGCGGTCGCGGCGCGGCTCACCGATGGGTTCGACCAGCAGCTTGGCCGGCGTTTCGATCACGGAGTCGACCTCTCCGGCGGGGAGTGGCAGAAGGTGGCGCTCGCGCGGGCGTACATGCGTGACGCGCAGGTTCTCATCCTCGACGAGCCGACCGCGGCCCTCGACGCGCGTGCCGAATACGAGGTATTCCTGCGCTTCACCGAGCTCACCCACGGCCGGATGGCGGTGATCATCTCCCACCGGTTCTCCACGGTACGCATGGCCGGCCGCATCCTCGTCCTGCGTCACGGGGAGTTGATCGAACGGGGCACCCACGACGACCTGGTGAAGGCCGGCGGGCTCTACGCCGAGCTGTTCGGCCTGCAGGCGGCGGGGTATCGCTGACCTGATTGACACCCCCGGTACCGCCCCGCCAATTTCCCGGTCCCCCTGAAGGAGGTGTTCCCGATGCGGGACTACGCAAGCGACCGAATCCGGAATGTCGCCGTCGTCGGTCACGGTGCGTGTGGAAAGACGTCATTGGTGGATGCGCTCGCGTTCGTGTCGGGGAGCAGCAAGCGACACGGGGCGGTGGATGATGGATCAGCCCTCACCGATTTCTCTCCCGACGAAATCGAACGGAAGTACTCGATCAACCTCGCCCTCGCCTACGCCGAGTGGAACGACACCAAGATCAATCTCCTCGACACCCCCGGCTATCTCGACTTCATCGGAGACGCGGTCGCGGGAATCTACGCGGCCGACGCGGCCCTGATCGTCGTCGGCGGGACCGCCGGCGTCGAGGTCGGCACGGAGTTGGTGTGGGAGCACGCGGAGACCCGCGGCATCCCGCGGATGTTCTACGTGTCGATGATGGACAAGGAAAACGCGGATTTCGAGCGGGCCTACGCCGATATCCGTGACCATCTGTCGCCCAAGGTGATTCCGGTGGAAATCCCGGTGGGCGAAGGCCCCGATTTCCACGGCATCGTGAACCTCTTCTCGAAGAAATGTCACCTGTACCAGAAGGGGACCAAGACCGGCGAGTACGACGAGGCGGACATTCCGCCGGCGTACGCCGAGCGGTTCGAGCGGTACTCCCAGGAGTTGATCGAGCGCATCGCCGAAACCGATGATTCGTTGATTGAGCGGTATCTGGGCGGTGAAGAAATCTCGCGCGAGGAAGCCATCAGGGCGATGCAGGCGGGTATGGCGCGCGGCGAACTGTTCCCGCTGCTGTGCGGTTCGGCGACGCTCACCTATGGCACCCGGGCGCTCCTGTCCAAGCTGGCCGAGCTCGTTCCGCCGCCGTCCGCACTGGGCGACACCGAAGCGCAGATGTGGGGATCCGCGGAAGCGCAGGCCATCGCCCGATCCGACGATGCTCCGTTCGTGGCCCAGGTGTTCAAGACGGTGTCGGAGCCCCACGTGGGCGACGTGACCTACTTCCGGATCCACGCCGGCTCCGTCAAGAACGGTGACGAGGTGTTCAACCCGCCCCGCGATACTTCGGAGAAGCTCAACCACCTCTCGATCACCCAGGGGCGGGACCGAGCGGAAATCCCGGTGCTCCACGCCGGCGATATCGGCACGGTAGCGAAGCTCAAGGACACGCACACGAACGACACGCTCGCGACCAGCGCCAAGCCGGTCGTGCTCTCGAAGATCCCGTTCCCCGAACCGCTGATCGTGATGGCGGTCGAGGTCAAACAGCGCGGTGAGGAAGACAAACTGTCAACGTCGCTGCAACGGCTGCACGAGGAAGACCCCACGTTCCACTACGAGTACAACAGTGAGCTCAGTCAGACGATCATCCGCGGGCGGGGCGAGCGGCATCTGCAGGTGGTGATCGATCGGCTGGGCCGCAAGTTCGGCGTGCACGCCGATCTCGCGCAGCCCAGGATCGCGTACCGCGAGACGTTCAAGCGGAAGGGCGAGGGGCAGGGGAAGCACAAGAAACAGACCGGTGGTCGAGGGCAGTTTGGTGACTGCTGGATCCGGATTCTGCCGCGCCAGCGCGGCGAAGGGTACGAATTCGAGAACAAGATCGTCGGGGGTGTGATTCCCGGCAAATTCGTTCCCGCAGTGGATAAGGGAGTGCAGGAATCGGCTGCCAGGGGGATCGTCGCCGGGTTCCCGGTCGTGGATTTCAAGGTCGAGTGTTTCGATGGGAGCTACCACGACGTCGACAGCAGCGAGCAGGCGTTCAAGATGGCGGGAATCCTCGCGTTCCGGAATGTCGCGGCCCATTGCCGGCCGGTGCTGCTCGAACCGATCCTGTCGGTGCGCGTGCATGCCCCGGACGAGAACCTCGGCGACATCATGGGTGACCTCTCGTCACGCCGCGCGCAGATCCTCGGGAGCGAACCGGACGGCCGGTTGACCCGGGTCGATGCGATGGTCCCCGAGGCGGAGATGTACAAGTATTCGACCCAATTGCATTCCATGACGCACGGGCGCGGCTCGTTTTCCTGGGAGTTCGCGAGCTATCAGGAAGTACCGGGTGAGGTCGCGGAGAAGATCGCCGCCGAGGTCGCCAAGGAGCGCGAGAACGGTAAGTGACCCGTCAGGTCAGCGCGCGGGTGGCTTGGTCGCGATCCGATCGTAGCGGCGGAGGGTAAAGGCGTAGGCGTGGTGCTCGTCGGCCTGGTGCCGCTGCTCGTCGACGAGCGTCCACGCCGCCCAGTTGAATGGCGGGAACGTCACGTCGCCCTCGGGCGTGGCGTGAACCAGCGTCAGATAGAGCCGATCCGCGCGCGGCAATGTTGCGCGATAGAGTTCCGCCCCACCCACCACGAAGACCTCCGGATCGGTGGCCACGAGGGCGAGGGCCTGGTCGAGCGACCCCACCACCTCGACACCCGCGATCGCGAGGTTTCTCGAGCGCGACAGCACGATCATCCGCCGTCCGGGCAACGGCCGTCCGATCGACAGGAACGTCCGGCGTCCCATCAGTAAAGCGCGACCCATCGTGAGCTGCTTGAAACGCTTCAGGTCGGCTGGGAGGTGCCACGGCAGTCCGTTCTCCCGCCCGATGACGCGGTTTTCGGCCATGGCCACAATGAGCGAGAGCGTCACACGGCGATCGGGGCGGCAATGTGTGGATGCGGGTCGTACCCGTCGAGCTGAAAATCCTCGAACGCGAACGCCAACAGCGACCGGACGTCAGGATTGAGTCGCATCGTCGGCAACGGTCGCGGTTCGCGACCGAGCTGTTCCCGCACCTGCTCCAGGTGATTGCGATAGATGTGCGCGTCACCGAACGTGTGGATGAATTCTCCCGGTGCCAGATCGGACACTTGCGCGACCATCATCAGCAGCAACGCGTAGGACGCGATGTTGAACGGGACGCCGAGAAACAGGTCGGCGCTACGCTGGTAGAGTTGACACGACAGTCGCCCCGCTCGCACGTAGAACTGAAACAGGGTGTGACACGGGGCCAGTGCCATCGACGGTATATCCGCGACATTCCATGCCGACACGATCAGGCGACGGGAATCCGGGTTCTGCCGGATCTCCGAAAGCAGCGCGCTGATCTGATCGATGCGGCGCCCGTCCGGCGCGGGCCATGAGCGCCATTGGTAGCCGTAGATCGGCCCGAGCTCCCCGGCACCGTCGGCCCAGGCGTCCCAGATCTTCACACCATGCGCGTTCAGCGGGGCGACGTTGGTCTCACCGCGCAGGAACCACAGCAGCTCGTGAATGATCGACTTCACGTGGAGCTTCTTGGTGGTCAGCAGCGGAAAGCCTTCGGCCAGGTCGTATCGGGCCTGGTAGCCGAAGACACTCAGCGTCCCCGTGCCGGTGCGATCGCCTTTCGGCTCGCCATGCTCGAGTACATGACGTAGCAGGGCCAGATACGGCTTCACGGCTCCTCTTCGACCAGGGTCATCGGCGACGTACCCCACGCGGCGGTGCGCTCGATCCGCTGTAAGGCGCCGGCGATGCGGTCCGGGATGGGCGCGGCGTCCGGCCCGATCTTGAGGTCGCGCAACGGTGCGGGTGTCGCGTTCGGTATGATGACCCCCGGATTGAGGATACCGTGCGGATCGAACGCACGTTTGACCGCACCGAACAACTCCACGATCTCCGGTCCGTAGATACGGTGCAGGAGCCCCGCCCGCATGCGCCCGTCTCCGTGCTCACCGCTCGGGGTACCGCCAAGGTCGACGATGCACCTCGTCACAGCGTCCAGCAACTGTTCCAGCCGCCGCTCGAAACCGGGAGCCGTCGTATCGACCAGGGCGTTGACGTGAAGGTGCCCGTCGCCGGCATGGCCGAAGGCCACGATCTGCACGTCCGCGTCGCGCGCCGCGGCACGGACCCCCGCGAGGTAGGGGCTGAGGGCGCGCAGGGGGACGCAGCCGTCCTCGACCACCTGCACCGATCGGCGTTCGGGCGGCAGGGCCGCGAGCGCCGGGCTTGCGCCGTGGCGAATGGCCCAGAGGGCGGCGCGATCCGACCCGGTCACCCCGGTCCGCACTTCCAAACATGCCGGGTGCGCGGCGCGCGCCACCGCTGCCACCGCCTCCCGCAGCTCCCCCGGACCGGACCCCTCCAACTCCACGATCAACACCGCCGCCGTGTCCGGCGGGACGGTTACCGTCCCCGCGAAGTCGAGAAACGACCGGTCGAGCAACTCGACCGCCGCCGGTTGGTGCGCCAGCAGCGTCTCGACCAGTTCACCGAGCGGCGTGCCATCCGGCAGCGCCAGCAACAGCGTTCCCACCGCCTTGGGGAGCAAATCGAGCTGCAGCTCCATGCGGGTCACGACGCCCAGCGTCCCCTCGGAGCCGATGATCAGATCGACCAGGTCGCCCGACGCGATGAAATGATCGAGCGCGAAGCCCGACGCGTTCTTGCGCGTCCTCGGAAAACGAGCCTCGATCGCGTCTCGTGCGGAATCGAGCGAAGGACGTAGCGCCGCAAGACGGTCTTCGACCGCGGTGCGCTCGCACAAATGGCGTGCCGCCGGCAACACGCGCCGGTGCTCGCGCGTCGCGGTTGCCCGGCCGAACCACGCGGCCTCGCCGTCCGCCGTGACCATCTCGATCCCGCGTACCCACGACCGGATGCTCCCCGCGCGCAGGCTTCGCGCTCCCGCCGCGTTGGTCGCCACCATGCCCCCAAGCGTGCAAAACGCACCACTCGATGGATCCGGTGGGAGACGCAAGCCGAATAGTGCGGCGGCCCGCGCGAGCGTGTCGCACGTCGTGGCCGCTCCGACGTTGGCGGTGCGGCTCAACGAGGCGCGCGTCGGCCGGTCGAACGCGCTGAGATCGACGATGATCCCCGCGCCAACGTTGCCCCCGGGCAGCCCGCTGCCGGCGCCGCGCGGCGTGAGCGCCAACCCCGAGTCCGTGGCGTAGCGCATCAGACTGGTCAGGTCCTGCAATCGCGAGGGTATCGCGACGGCGGCAGGTATGATGCGGTACGGGCCGGCGCCCTCGGAGTACGCGCTGCGGACGGCGAGATCGGTGAAGAACCGCCCGTCAAAATCCCGCGGGGTCGTCGAGGTACGCATGACGAATCAATCTACCATCCGGCCAACGCGAGCGGGCGGTTGATCAGCCGCCACCCAATCGGCGGTAGTACGCACGCACGAGCCCGTTGAACGGGGCGATCGCATGGGTGAGCGCCACGGTCCGGTACACGTCACGTCGGGTGATCTTCACCTTGTGGGTCGGGTCCAGCAGGCGCGGATCGCGCTCGGCCAACCGGAGCGTCTCGACAGCGAAATACAACGAGGTGAGGCAGAAGACACGAATGCGATACGCGGATCGCGGGAGCGTGGTGCAGTAGCTGAGCGCGTCGGCGAGATGCGATCTCGCCTTGTCGATGAGCACGCGCACCAGGGTACCGGCGTGCGGCGCCGCCTCCGGGTCCTGCAGCGCTCCCGGGCGGAGCCCGACCGCGTCGTACAGGTCGTTGGGGATGAAGCTCCATCCCCGACCTCGGTCATCCGCGACGTCCTTGATGATGTTGGTGAGCTGGAGCCCTACGCCGAAGCTCGTCGCCAGGGCGTCGAGCCGTTCGAATCGCCCGTCGTCGATACCGCGCGCATGGATACGAAAAAGGCCGGTCAGCAGGTGACCGACGGTTCCGGCAACGTAGTAGCAGTATCGGTCGAGGTCTTCCATGCCGGCGAGCGCCAGCATGTCGCCGGTGTCGAGTGTCCCATCGCCGGCGGCGAACGCCGCCATGCCGGCCGCCATCTCCCGCACCCACGGCCGGATCGCATCGCGTTCGGACCGTCCAAGCCGGCGGAACTCGCGGAGGACCCGGTCGGCTTCGACCGCGAGCCGCTCCGCCTCGGACCGCGATCCCGCAAATGCCGCCCGCACCGGGTCCGCGTCACCGCCCTCCTCCTCGAGACAGGCGGCGAAATGGGTGAGCAGGCGCTGTTTGTCGGCCGGCCCAAGGTCTACCGCGTCTTCGATCGTGTCCGCGACGCGGCACAACAGGTAGGCCGTGCGCACCGCGCGCTCGAGGCCGGCGGGGAGAAGGCGGATGCCGAGTGCGAACGTGCGAGAGACATCGGGAAGGACCGCGACGCAGAACGCGCGATCGGCAACCGCCAGCGACGTCATCCGCCCTCGGCGATCTTCCTTGCGTCTGCGACCATCCGTTGGATGAGGCCGGCGGCGGGATGGTCGCGCGGCACGGCCCGTTCCCCTCGCCGGGTGTTCGAGAGGCCGCTCCGGAAGGGGCTGTAGATCCCCTGGACCGCCAACACGGTTCCTTCGCCTTCCGGGTCCTCACGCAAGAGAAACCGGAAGCGGACCAGCCGTTCGGCGGAAGGATACTGTGCCGCCGCCTGCTGGAACTGGCTGATATCGACGTACTCCGTCTCGATGATCCCCTCATCAGGGTCCGAGAACCGCAGCGGTAATCCCTGGTTGGTCAGTGCCCTGAGGGAGGCCGTCCAGAGCACGCGCTGCGAGGCCTCAATCACTTCCTCGGCGATCGGGCGGATGTTCTGGGAGCCCGATGTGACGCAGCCACAGACGGCCAACCCGATCAGGGCGGGGTATTTCACCGACCGAACCGTTCACGGAGGCCATTGAGCACTCGGTCGAGCGTGCGCTGACCGCCATGACCCGGCGGCGCCATCATTTCCTGATCGCGTGGCAGCACGGATGGGTCGGTCGTACGCTTGATCACCGCTTCCGATATCACGGCGGAACGACCTTCCCCGATCGGATCGGCCCAGAAGCGAAGCAGGATCACCCGATCCGGGTCGGATCGCGAGGTGACGCCGGATTCCCGGGTCACCAGGTTGAACCACTGCGTCTCGAGGAACCCTTCCACCGGGCTCTGCCACTGCAGGTACATCGCCTCCGCAGCGATGAGGGTCGCGAGTTCCTGAATGATGGCGGGCGGCTCAGCGTTGACCGTGTCCACGCGCGCGTTGACGAGCGGGCTGTAGGCCGGCCGGATGCCGGTGGCGCACGCCGCGCTGGCAATCAGGACGATAGCAAAAGCGAAACTGGTCATCCGTTTCATCGATCGACTCCTGCGTTAGTGCCGGTGGGCCGGCGTACCGGGAGCGTGGGTGTGGCCGGAATCCTGGGTGGAAGGCTGCTGTCCGGACGCAGCCGCGTCAACCTCCGTTCCGACCGCCGTCGCGGAGTCGGCGTCCGGGTGCTCATGTTCGTTTCCGCCGGCGTGTTGATGGCCGGCCGCGCGGCCGTCCAGCGCCGACTGCAAAACCGATGTGGGAACGCCGCCTGCGTGGCGGAAGACGATCGTTCCGCCGAGGTGGGCCACGTACGCCACAAGCGCCACGATGATCGTGGCGGCGCCGAGGTACACCCGGCGCTCCTGCGATCCAGCGGCGCCGCGGCGCCACACCCGCCACAGCGCCAGAGCGACGATCCCCCCCGTGACGAACTTGGCAAGCAGGGCGTGCCGTTCGATGATCGCATGGACCGCCGCGCCGTGCTCGATGGTCCGTTCGGCGAGCAGCCCGCTGGCCAGAGCCGCCACGGCCCCTGCGGCCGCCGCAACCAGCGTCCAGTATCCGGCGGCTTTCAGCGCGTCCCGCCGGGTCGCGCTGCCCAGCAGGTCGAACACGACCGATGCGAGAAGCAGCGCCGGGGGCAGGTCATTCAGGGCGGCATGGACTTCGGCGCTCGTTCCCCACCACGTCATAAGCCCAAGTCCGATACCGCGGGTGGGGTCGCGGCGTAGTCGTAGAACCCCTTGCCCGACTTCTTGCCGAACATGCCCGCCAGCACCATGCGTTTGAGTAGCGGCGGTGGTGCGTAGCGTTGTTCGCGATACTCGTCGAACATGATCTCGGCGATCTTGTACGTCGTATCCAGTCCCACGAAGTCCAGCAACGTGAAGGGTCCCATCGGATGTCCGGTGCCAAGGACCATCCCCTTGTCGATGTCGGGGATCGTGCCGACTCCGTGCTCGAGGGCGCGGACGGCGTCCAGCAGGTACGGGACCAACAGCAGGTTCACGATGAAGCCGGAGGAGTCCTTCGCGGCAATCGGTACCTTGCCAAGCGATGTGGCAAACGCCATGGCCCGATCGAAGGTGCCCGATGACGTGGTCACGGTCTTGACGACCTCGACCAGCTTCATGATCGGTACCGGGTTGAAGAAGTGCAGGCCCACGAACCGATCGGGACGGGAGGTCGCCGCCGCCATGGCCGCAATCGTGAGGCTCGAGGTGTTCGATGCGAAGATCGCATCCGCGCCGCACAGTCCGTCGAGTTCCTTCCACAGCGCGTTCTTGATGCCGAGATCCTCCGTCACGGCCTCGACGACGATATCGCATCCGCTGAGGACCGTGACGTCGGTGACAAAGGTGAGGCGCTCGATGGTGGCGTCGCGGTCGGCCTGATCGAGCTTGCCCTTCTCGACCGCTTTGTCGAGCGACGCGCTGATCCGACCTCGTCCCTTCTCGTTGAGGTCGTCCGAGACCTCGCGGACCGTGGTGCGGTATCCGGCGGCGGCGGCCACTTGGGCGATCCCGCTGCCCATCAACCCGCAACCCAGCACTCCTACGTGTTCGATATTGGTCATGGTTCCCGTCGGGCGGTAAAATGGTCAATCACTCGGTCGCCTACGTACCCAGCGACCGTCGAATCTCCTCCGCGATCCGCGAGAGCGGATGCGGTGGGCGCGCGGGAAGGTGCGGGACCTCGATCTCGCCATGCTCCAGGCCGTCGAGGATCTGTTCCAGCGCGGTTAGTGTACGCTCGGCGTCGGTCTGCCCGGCGCGGCCCACGCCGAATCCGACGAGCCCGCCGAGCGGAACGGGCACGAGGGCGATCGGAGCCGCGACGCCCAGCGTCAATGCAATGGCCGTCAGGCCGGCTCCCGTGATCACCATCCCGGCGGCGCCGGTCAGGTGCGTTCGGCGCGTATTCGAAACGTCCGCTTGGAAGCGGACATGGCTGCGTCGCTCCCCGAGATCGATGACGACCGACACCACTTCGCGCGCGCGCGCTAACGCGTACCGCCGGCCGCCGGCGCCCAGTGATCGCTTGAGCGTGGCCATGGGGCCGCTACGGGGCTCCCAGGCGGTCCGATCAGGGTAGCGTCGTTTCACCGAGAGCAACTCGCGCGCGGTCATCCAATGGGCGATCGCTTCTTCGAGGTGCTGCGCATCGCCGTCGACCGTGCGCTCGGCCGCGACGCTCGTTGGTCCGGCGATCCAGTCGCCCAGCCCGCGTGGCGACCGAGTAACCACGCGGGTCCGTTCCTCGACCAGGGCCTGCCGCAGATACGCGCGCGAGATACCGACCTCGGCACCGAGCTGCACCACCTCGTCTTCGGTGAGTCCCTCGCCGATCTCGGTTTCCCTGGATTGCAGTTCGGCCGCGCGCTGGATCACGCGCTCGAGCGTCGAGCGGTCGATCCGGCGATCGGGCGGAACGGAATCGGTCATCGCGGATCAGCGCTGCTGGCGTTCCCTGTCGGTTGCCGCCGGAACGGGAGTCCCGGTTGCCGCCGGAAGGCTCTTGCCGGCCATCTTCGCCGCTTCCATGAACGGCGTGAGCAGGTCGATCGGGATCGGGAACACCGTCGTCGAGTTGTTCTCGGTCGCGATTTCCACCAGCGTCTGTAGATACCGCAATTGCAGCGCCTGGGGCTGTGTCGCCATCACGCCCGCCGCTTCCGCGAGGCGTCCCGCGGCCTGGAATTCACCTTCTGCCGCGATGACCTTGGCGCGCCGCTCCCGCTCGGCTTCCGCCTGCCGAGCCATGGCGCGCTTCATCTCCACCGGAAGATCGACGTCCTTCACCTCGACGGCGGAGACTTCGATGCCCCACGGCTCGGTGCGCTCGTCGACGATCGTCTTGAGAATGGCGTTGATCTTCTCCCGATCCGCGAGCAGTTCGTCCAACTCGACCTCGCCCAGCACACTGCGGAGGGTCGTCTGCGCGAGCTGGCTGGTGGCAAACAGGAAATCCTCGATCTCGATGATCGCCATGTCCGGTGTCTTGACCCGCATATACAACACGGCGTTGACCTTGATCGAGACGTTGTCGCGTGTGATGACATCCTGCGGCTGGATGTCCATCGCGATGATCCGCAACGACACCCGGCTCATCTTGGCAAAACCGGCTGGGATCAGGACGAGTCCCGGTCCCTTGGTTCCCCAGTATTTGCCGAGCAGGAAGGTGACGCCTCGCTCGTACTGTTTCAGCACGCGCAGGCTGGCAAACGTGTAGACAATGAGACCGGCCGCCACGCCGAGCAGGATTTCCATCAGAAAGCCTCGACGATGACGGCCGCGCCCTGGCCCCCGCCGATGCACGCCGACCCGAGGCCGTAACGCTTCTTCGCACGGCGCAGCGAATGCAGCAGGTGAATGGTGATGCGCGTGCCGCTCGCCGCCAACGGATGCCCGATGGCAATCGCGCCTCCGTGGATGTTGGTCTTGTCGCGGTCGAGCCCGAGTTCTTTCTCCACCGCGATGTACTGTGGACCGAACGCCTCGTTGACTTCGACGAGATCCATGTCGTCGAGCGTCAGGCCCGCTTTGGCGAGCGCCTTGCGCGCTGCCGGCGCGGGGCCGATCCCCATGTATTTCGGCTCCACCCCGGCGATACCCCACGCCACCAGCCGGCCGAGCGGTTCGACGCCCTGCGATTTTGCCAGGTCCGCGCCGGCGATGACCGTCGCGGCGGCCCCGTCACAGATGCCGGACGCGTTCCCGGCGGTGACGAGCCCGTCCTTCTTGAAGTACGGCGCCAGCGCGAGCAATCCCTCGAGGGTCGTTTCGGGTCGCATGTGTTCGTCGGCCCGCCACTCGTCGATCGCCTTGGTCTTGCGGTTCTTGATAGGGACCGGAATGACCTCGTGCTCGAACACGCAGTCGTCCCAAGCCTGCTTCGCCCGTTGTTGGGTGAGCAGGGCGTATTCGTCGACCTCCTGGCGGGTGAGTTCGTACTTCTCCGCGAGGTTTTCCGCGGTCTCGGCCATCGAGAACCCGCACTGCGGGTCCTTGAGCGACTCCCACAACGTGTCCTCCAGCCCGCCGGTCGGCCCCAAGCGGAGACCCCAGCGTGCGCCGCGCACGACGTGCGGCGCCTGGCTCATCGACTCGGTTCCACCCGCCAGCACGACCTCGGAGTCTCCGAGCAGGATCTGTTGGGCGCCCTGGATGATGGCCTCGAAACCCGAACCGCACAGTCGGTTTACCGTGACCGCCGGGACTTCAACCGGCAGACCGGATTGAAGCCCAACGTGCCGGGCCAGATAGATGGCGTCCGCCGACGTCTGTTGGGCGTTGCCGAACACGACGTGGCTCAGCGCCGCGGGGTCGACGCCGGACCGCTCGACCGCATGCCGTCCCGCGATCGCCCCGAGCTGAATTGCCGAAAAGTCCTTCAACGTCCCGCAAAACTTCCCGAATCCGGTTCGCACGCCGGACAGGAAGACGACGTCGTGGGTGTGGCCCTGTGTTCCCATGGGAAGCTCCGATGACTTGGTGAGACCAATCGGTGTTAAATATGGGCGGGTGGATGGAGGGGCATAAGTGGCAGTCCCGCGGCGTTCAAGCGGTATCACGCTCCAGCGCGGCGGTGATCCACGCGCCGACTTCCGCCGTCGAGCACGGTCCGGCCAGATCGGGTGTTGTCACGCGGGCGGCGATCGCGGCCGCGGCGGCGTGCTCGAGTCGCAAGCCCGCACGATCGAGTCCCAATTCCCGCAACATGAGCGCGCCGGTGAGGACCGCCGCGAGCGGATTGGCAATACCCCGCCCGGCGATCGCCGGCGCCGATCCGTGCACCGGCTCGAACAGCCCAGCCCGGCCGGGATGCAGGTTGGCGCTCGCCGCCACCCCGAGTCCGCCAATGAGGCCGGCGCCGAGATCCGACAGGATGTCGCCGTACAGATTGTTGGTCACGATCACCTCGAACCGATCCGGGTCACGTACCAACTCCATCGCCAACGCGTCTACGTAGCGGTGCTCGGCTTCGATGGCCGGGTATTCGCCAGCGATTTCGCCGAACAGGCGCTGCCATACCCGGTGTACGGGAATGGCATTGGACTTGTCGGCCATCGTGACGCGGCGCCGCCCGTGACGGGCGGCCCAATCGAACGCGGCACGAATGATCCGCTCCACCTTCGGTGCGGTGTGCACCTCCTCGGCGATGTGTTCCTCCTCCGGCGTCCCGACATAATTCGATGCCGCGCGCCCGAGGTAGATCCCCTCCGTGTTCTCGCGAAAGATCGTGAAATCGATCCGTCGGTTCGGCGTAGCGCGCAGGGCGCACAGGTCGGGGTGCAACAGCCGCACGGGTCGGAAATTGATGTAGAGATCGAGCCGGAACCGGAGCCCGAGCAGGATGTCGCGCGCGTGCTCGTTCCCCGGTACCCGTGGGTCGCCGAGGGCACCGAGGAAGATCGCATCGACGCCGTGCCGCAGATGCTCGAACGTCGCCGGGGGAAGGGTATTCCCCGTTTGCAAGTAGTGATCCGCGCCAAGCGGGAGCGGATCCCACACGATCGTGACCTGTTCGTCCGCGGCGGCGCGCTCGATGGCGGGTTGGGCGGCGGTGACGACTTCTGGTCCGATCCCGTCCCCGCCGATGGTCGCGATGGTCAGCGTGCGCGTCAGGGGGAAGCCTCGTCGCGCATCAGTGGGTGACGGCCGGTTCGCCGCACTCGACGCAGAAGCGCCAGCCGGTCTCCACCGCGGCCCCGCAGCGGGCGCAGGCCGGCGTATGCGCGAGCTTGCCGCAGAACGGGCAGTATACCACGTCTCGATGGAGCGGAAGACCGCGCCCGCAGCTTCGGCATGCCGGGGTTTCCAGGCTGGGTCTGCGTGCGGCGGGGCTGGGAAGGGTTGGCGGGGGGGCGGGCGCAACCGGCTCCAATTCGAAGACCGGATCCACGGGACGGGTGGCTGTGGGCAGCGGCGGCGCGGGTTCGACGACCTCGGGCGCACGCTCCGTCGGAGCGGGGTCCTCCGCAAACGGCGGCGAAGCTGCCTCGAACCCGTGCGGCGTACCGGTTTCGGGGGGCGCGTACGCACGGTCGGCGTGGAGCACGTGCTCCACCGCCGCCGGACTCAGCCGCACGGCGGCCCCGGCGTACTCGCGAAACGCGCCCGGGTCGGGGTTGCGCTGCGCGGCCTCGCGCGCGAGCGCCGCCTGGACCTCCTCCGGTTCGACGGACGCCAGCCCGCCGTCTCCCGCCAGGAGTCGCAACAATGCCATCTCGTAGTCTTCGTTGGTGTCGAATCCAAGTTCGCTGCGAAATCGGCGATACGGCAGAATCCGCTGGTACAGCTCGGAGATCTCGAAGGTCGAGTGCAATCGCTGAGGTTCGCTGTTCGCGAGGACGTCAACCAGACATCGAAACAGTTTGGTGACCTGTTCGAATTCGTCGGGAATCAACGCCACTGTTCGGCCCAGCGGTCGTAGAGGATGGGTGTCACGCCGGTTGAGGCCAGAAGTTCAATGCCGCTGGGGTCGCGGTAGGCGCGCCGATAGTACACGTGTGAGACGCCGGAGTTGATGATCAGCTTGGCACACATCACGCACGGGCTGTTCGACACGAACACGACCTTGTCCTTGATGGCTCCGGGTGCCTTGATCAGCGCGTTCACCTCCGAATGGATACACCCGCACTGCCCCGGGACGGTGGAATCACAGCGGTTCGGGAGCCCGCGGGCGTTCCCGTTGTAGCCGATCGCGAGCACGTTTTCCAGGCGCGCGTCGGTGACGACGGTTCCCACCTGCAGGCGCGCGCACGTCGACCGTTTCGCCAACTCTTCCGCCATGCGCATGTAGACCTCGTACAGCGGTATCCGGTCGCGGTCCTCCTCCTGGGTGTCGTCCAGGATATTGAGCGGATGATCGTTGGTGCTGACGCCGTCTTTGAAGACCGTCATCGTAGGGACGCATCCGAAAGGACTGTCATGAAGGCTGTGTCGGGATCGTAGTCCGTAAACTGTCCGGTCGCGCGGCGCTGGTCCAGCCATGCATCGAAACCGGATTCCACGGCGCCCTCGGTGGTGACTTGCTGCTCCGCGGCGCGCACCGCGAGTGCGTCGGCGTACTCGTTCTTGACGTCACCGGCATGGCCCCGCACCCATCGCCACCGCACGTCGTGCAAGTGGGCCGCGTCGGTCAGGACCTTCCAGAACTCGATGTTCTCGATCGGTCCTCCCTTGCGGCGCCAACCGCGCGCCTGCCAGCCCCGGACCCATTCCGTCATGCCCTTCACGAGGTAGGTCGAGTCCGACACGTAGACGACGGAGAGGCAGCGTTGCTTCCGCGCGAGCAACTGGAGTGCGGCGATCGCTCCGTGCAGCGCCATCCGATTGTTGGTCGTGTCGGGCGATGCCAGGAGCAGGTCGTGCCGGACGATGGTCTTGCCAAGCCGTACCTCGATCAGCGCCCCCGCGCCGCCGGGCGTCGCACCTTCCCGGCCGTTTCCCAGGCAGCTCTCGTCGGCGTGGACGACGGCGACCTGGGTCACACCACCTCGACGCCGCCCGCCACGCCGTCCATGACCGTACCGATGATCCAGCCTCGCGCGCCCCGCCGCACGAGCTCGTTCGCCAATTCGTCGGCGCGGTTGGGTGCGACCGCGATGAGCAGGCCTCCAGAGGTTTGGGCGTCGACCAGAAGCGTGGCATCGGCGATGTCGATCGTTGCGGGCCAGGTCGCGAACCTGTCGGCCGCCTCCCGATTGCGATCGGTGCCGCCGGGAACGGCGCCTCGCGCCACCAGGTCGTGGACGCCCGTGAATGTGGGGACCGCGCCGACGTCAATCCGCGCCGCGATGCCCCCGGCGCTCAGCAGGTTGTGCAGGTGGCCCAGCAACCCGAAGCCGCTTACGTCCGTACAGGCGTGCGTGTCGCTCCCGAGCGACAGCATCGCGTCCATCGCGGCGTCGTTGAGCGCGATCATCGACTCGACGGCCTCACGCATGTCTTCCTCGGTGATCAAGTCGCGTTTCAACGCCGTGCTCAGAATGCCGGTGCCAAGCGGTTTGGTCAGGACGAGACGGTCTCCCGGCTTCGCGCCCGCGAGAGTCGTTACCTTCTTCGGGTGGACCTCGCCGATGGCGACGAGCCCGTACTTGGGTTCGGCGTCATCGATCGAGTGCCCGCCCAGGATCATGGCTCCGGCGCGTCGCGCCACGTCGGCACCGCCCCGCAGGGTGTCGGGGAGCAGGGCCAGGAGTTCCGGCGCGCGCGGCCAGGCGACCAGGTTTAGCGCGAGCAGCGGTCGCGCGCCCATCGCGTAGAGGTCGCTGAACGCATTGGCGGCGGCGACCGCCCCAAACGCATATGGATCGTCCACGATCGGTGTGAAGAAGTCCGCGGTCAGTACCAGCGCACGGTCAGGGGCGAGCTGAAACACCGCCGCATCGTCACGCGTCGCGGCGTCGACCAGCACACGCGGGTCGTCGATCGCTGGAAGATGGCGCAGAACCTGCGCCAGCTCGTCGGAGCCGAGCTTACAAGCTCAACCGGCGCCGTGCGATAACGACGTCAAGCGAATGCGAGGACGCTGGTCTCGTTGGGTGTCGCTCAATCGACCTCCGCATGAGGATATATGAACGATCTCTGGGCCGCTCTGGCGGCGGCGGTCGCGCTCGGCGCGGCCCACGCGCTCGAAGTCGATCACATGATCGCCGTCACCGCCATCGTCGGCGGCCGGCCGCGGGTGTCGGCGGCGCTGGCGCACGGGCTCCGGTGGGGCGTCGGACACGCCGCCGTCGTGCTGGCCGCCGGGACACTCCTGGCGCTCAGCGGTCTCACCGTACCGGAACGCTTCACGACCGCCGCCGAGCTGCTCGTGGGCGCGGCCATGATCGCCCTTGGATGCTGGGCCGCGAGAAACGCGACCCGCATGCACCTGCACGATCCCCAAACGCACGAGTCACGACCGCACGATCACCCACACGCGCACTTGCACGCACATCATCCGACGACCCATCCACACCACCACGCCGGCGGCGAGGCGTCACGCAGGCATGGTCACATCGCAACCATCGTGGGGGCCGCGCACGGTCTCGCCGGAACCGCGCCCGCGGTCGCGCTCATTCCGGTCACGCTGTTGGACGATACGGGCGCCGCCGTAGGATACCTCGCCGCGTTCGGGATCGGTACCACGTTTGCGATGGCGCTCTATGCCGGCCTCGCAGCGGCGGCGGTCGGTCGGGCAACGCACTCGGTTCGCGCGGCTCGCGTCGCGGCGACTCTGACCGCGGCGGCAAGCGTGGTTGTCGGTTCGGTGTGGATCGCGCGGGCGCTGGCGGCTGGCTAGTAGGCCGTCCGCGACGCGTCCAGTGCCCGGAGCGCGATGAGCGCGATGCTCTCCGACTCGCTTGCATCGAAGGCGCCGCTTGCGGTCTGCATCCCCGCGATGAATGGTGCGGCTCGACGCACCGCAGCGTAAGCGGCCGCGGTCGGGACGGCGAGGATGAGGTCGGCGGCATGGAAGATTGTGACGCCCGGCCAACTGCCGTCCTCGAGTTGTCGCTCCGCGACGGCGTCCATGAGCGGCGCGACACGGGGGCCGAATTCCGGCGGTGCCGTCCCCAAGGCCCCGAGCGCCACAAACATCAAATGCGGATCGATGGTCCGAATGCTGAGGAGTCCCTCGATGTGCGCTCGCACGGCCGCGCGTCGCTCGTGTCCGGCACGAAGCACCGCCCGGAGTGCGAGGCAACTCGCGACGAACCGGGCGTCATCGTCGTCGTGAAACGTCGTACCCGATGGCAACGCCAGCGGTGCGATCGGTTCATCGCCGGACCCGGGCGAGAAAAAGCCGTTTCCCGCGGCGCCGTCCTCGCTCCAGCGACCCGGCTGATCCTGCCGATTCAGCAGGTACCCCGTCATCCGCACGACGCCGGCGTGGTCGTGCGGCGCGCCGAGTTCCATCATCTCCCACGTCGCGCGCGCCGTGAGCACCAGTGAGTCGGCGGTGCTCCCGTCCATGCGCGTGCGGCGGCGGCGTTCCCGAATCAGATGGTCCGCCAATTCGTCGTCGTCAGGCGTGCCGCACATCAGCAGGCGCCGCGCCAAAATCGCCTGCAGGCTTTGCCGTCCTTTGAAGAACGCGAACGCCCGCTCGAATTCCGTGCGAAACTGCAGGGGCGAGCGATTCCCCGGACGCGCCGCGCCCAGGCGTTGGCGCCGGGTCGAAGCGTCGGGGGGAGGGCCACCGCTCACGGGGTACTCCGGAGGTTGGCGGGGTCGTAGTGAACACCACGGGATACTACGAACATAACCTGGGCGACATTCATGATGTCGGCAAACGGATCGGCGGTGAGCACGACGAAGTCGGCGACCGCTCCCGGTCGCAGCACCCCGATCGAGTCAGTTCCCATCATGCGGGCGGCGTTACGCGTCGCGGCGAGCAGCGCGTCCTTCGGGCTCAAACCCGCAGCGACGAGCAGGGCCAATTCGCCGTGCAGGGATGCGCCCGGCGCCAATGGCGGACGCGGGCTGCCCGAACCGGCCGCCACCCACCCACCCTCCGCGCGGAATCGGCGAACGAACAGGTCCTGTTTGGATCGCGCGCGGCGAAAGGACCCGAAGTCGGCCCCGGCCGCACGGGCATCTCGCACGAGGGACTCCGACGTCCAGGCTGCTCGAATCGGCGGCGGTACCCCACTGAGATCGAGTGCCGCCAGGTACGATGCGTCATCGAGGTGCGCAAACGTCTCGTTGGCCAGCAGACCCGGGACGATGGAGACCCCGGCCTCCACCAACTGTTGTGCGGTCCGCTGCAGAGCCGCCGAGTCGAGTTGATCCCACGCACGCATCGTGGCGATCCGTCCGCGTCGCGAATCGTCGTAGGCGGCGAACACCGGCTGCGGGCTCCGCAGGGTCGCCTCGGCGACGCCGGACAACAGTTCGATCGATGCCACGCCGGCCGTGGCCGCTGTCACCGCGTCGATGCGTCCCAGGCGGGCGGCCACCGGTGTTTGCAGGGCCGATGCTTCCTGCAGAATCGCCGCCAGCACACCCCGGGTGATCTTGGTCGAAACCGAAATCTGCGTCGCGTCGATGAGCACACGGTTCCCGACCGCGCGCCGCCCCTCGCTCGCACTCGCCACGGCGGTTTCTTCGCGCAAGGACGCCGGCGCGCCGTCAATCGCGGCTCCGGATATGTACATACGGGGTCCGTCTGCCGCGCCCGACTCGACGTCATCCCGCAGCTGAACGAGGCTGTCCTGGTCGCCGCCGAGGTCGCGGATACTCGTGACGCCGTAGGACAGGTACAGGGGCAGCGTCCAGCGTTCAGCATGCGTATGCGCGTCGATGAGACCCGGAATGATCCAGCGACCGTCGAGCCGAACCTCGCGGGCGCCGCGTGGGACCTCCACGAGATCGGGAGGTCCCACGGCAGTGATGACCCCGTTCGTAACCACGACGACCGCATCGAGCAACATCGGTGACCCGGTCCCGTCCCACAGTCCGGCCCCGACATACGCTGTCGTTTCTTCGTCCGACCCTCCGCATGTGCACAGCACAAGGGAGAGCACCAGGATTTCCAGTGCGTGCCGGCTCGATCCCATGAGGTCCCGGCTAGCGCCGCTTCGAGCGGCGGCCCCGCGCCTTCTTTCGCGCCGGCGCCTTCCTTTTCGCGGTCTTCTTCTTTACCGACCGCTTCGTTGCGGCCTTTCTGGCTGGTTTGCGCTTCGTCGCAGCTTTGCGCCTGGCGGGCTTCCTCCTGGCAGGCTTCTTCCTTGCCGCGGGTTTCTTCTTCGCCGCGGGTTTCTTCTTCGCCGCGGGTTTCTTCTTCGCCGCGGGTTTCTTCTTTGCCGCGGGTTTCTTCTTCGCCGCGGGTTTCTTCTTTGCCGCGGGTTTCTTCTTTGCCGCGGGCCTGGCTGCTTTCGTCTTTGCGCGGGGCGGTGATTCCGGCTTGGCGCGCGCCGGCGTCCCGCCTGGGGCTACGGGACTCGTCGGTTCCGTGGGGGCAGACCAGATCGTGTCGCTGGTTGGTTCGGGTCTCACCGGTGGTGGCACGGGCATTGGATCCCACATTCCGGGACCTCCCACGCCGGTCAAGCTGAAATCCCTGCTCGCGGTCATCTGCATACCCTCCGAGGATGGCGTTCTTCCACCGAAAAGCATGTTGCGACGGGACCGACCCCGCAAGGGCAGCCTCACGAGGTACCTCACCCATCCGGGGTGGGGATTCGGCTTGACATCAGAGCCGCGCGGAACGTACGTTGGCACTCGTATCTACTGATGGGTTTTATGTTTAGGCCACTTTGTCGTGGGGCGGCATGATGGCAAGACGTCGCAAACTCATTCCTGCCGCGGTCGGCTTTCTGCTCGTGGCCCTGGTGACGCCCATCGTGGGCCAGCAGGTCGCGGAGGTGCAGGTGAACCCGCCCACCGTGACGGTCGGGGTCGGGCAGGAGGGTGGGGTATTTGCGACCGCGTACGATGCCAACGGGAACGTGCTGGTGTCGCAGCAGTTCCGCTGGACCAGCAGCGATCCAAACATCGTGCGGGTGGAATTCGACGCGTCATTGTCCGAGACCGCGAAGCTCATTGGAGTGGCTCCGGGTGTGGCACGTGTCGAAGCACATGCTGGCGGGCGGGTCGGGACGGCGGCGGTGCAGGTAGTCGGAGCGGGAGCCCAGCCGGTCGGGGGCCCCCCTGCCGGCGAGGGTGACGCGACGGTTGTCCGGATTGAACCGGGCAACATCGAGATGCTCGCGGCGGAGTCCCGCCAGCTCATTCCCGTGTTCCTCAAGGACGACGGATCACCGGCGGCGTCGACGGCGGTCACCTGGCGCTCGCTCAACCCAACCATCGTGACCGTTTCCGAAGACGGGCTCGTCGTGGCCAACTCCGAAGGTCAGGGCACGATAGAGCTCAGCACGCCGCAAGGGCTGGTGCAGCGCGCACCGGTCCGCGTCGTGAACGCGCCGTTCGGGTTCAATGTCCCGGTGGTGTCCCTCTCGCCGGGCGGCCGGACCACGCTCCGGGTCAGCGTCCCATCACAGGGTGATCGCGCGCTCGCCGCCACGTCGTTGTCTTGGCGGTCGTCCAACACCGCGGTGGCCCGGGTGACGCCGTTGGGCGTCGTGGAAGCGGTGACCGCCGGGACCGCCGAGATCATCGCCGCCGGCTTCTTGCAGGAGCGGTCCGTTACGGTGACGGTGCATCGTCCCGTGGCCTCGCTCGATGTGCGACCGGGCCCGACGCGGCCCGTCATCGCACCGTTTGGGGGCACGGTCCAGTTCCGTGTCACCGCGCTCGGCGCGGACGAGACCCCCGTTCTCGAGGCACCGCTCAGTTGGAGCGTGAGCGATACCAGCGTGGCCGCGTTCGACCCCGCCACCCAAGTCTTGCACGGCGTCACCATCGGTAAAACCGAACTGCACCTCGTCGGCCCAGGGCCCGACATCCTGGAGGCGACGTGGCAGATCGAGGTCGTCCCGGGCGGGTTGCTCGCAACGCCCGGTCGCGTCGGTATCGGCGTCCGCGATACGGTGTTCATCGATGCGCAGCTCACCGACGACACGGGAGCGCCGATCAGCCCGGCCCAGCAGGTGACGTGGACCAGTTCCGATACCAGCGTTCTGGTCGCGAACCCCAGCGGCATCGCCACCGGTGTCGGGGTTGGGCATGCCCAGCTCGTGGCGTCCACGCCCTGGGAAGCGGCGGACACGGTTGACGTCTACGTGCAGGGGAGTTTGCTGATCACCGCGACGCGCGGCGGCAGTCACGATTTGTACACGGTCGATCCGCGGACGCCCGGTGTCTGGAACCGGATTACCGACGATCCGGGGATCGAAGTCTCCGGGGCGGTGTCCCCTGAAGGCTCACGGGTGGCGTTCATCTCGGATCGCGACGGGAACCTCGAGTTATACGTCGCCAACGCCGACGGGTCCGATCCCCGGCGCCTCACGACCACGGACGCGCGGGAGGACCAACCGTCGTGGTCGCCGGACGGGCGCCAGATTGCCTATGTCGTGAGTGCCGCCGGTCAGCGACCCCAGGTGTGGGTCATCAGCGCGGACGGGTCCAATCCGCGACAGCTCACGCGCGGCGATACGGCGAACTACGAACCCGCGTTCTCCCCCGACGGGAGCGTTATCGCGTTCACCACGATCCGCGATCAAAACTACGATATCTACCTGATGGATCCCGACGGCTCGAACCAGCGGAACGTGACCGCGTCTCCCGGAAAGGAAACCCACCCGCAGTGGGTGTCGGAGGGCGCGATCGCGTACATCGCGGAGCAGGCCTCCGGAGGCGCGACGACCGCCACCGTCCTGCGCCGGGACCTCGCGTCCGGCGATGCCGTGCCGCTGAGTCCGCCCGGACTGAGCATCACCGACTTCGCGGTCTCCGGCGACGGTCGCATGCTCGCGTTACAGGTCAGCGAATTCCTCCCGAGCGGCGGGATCTCCCATCGCGTGCTGTTGGTGACGGTTGGGCAGCCGGGCGCGCCGATCGAGATTCCGCGTGAGGGTGCTGCGGACCAACACTCCGGTCCGTCGTTCCGCTCACGAGGTCCGTGATCCACCGACCCACCTCATGAAAGCGCTTGTGCTTGACGGGCACGGCGGGCTCGAGCAGTTGCGTCTGGCCGACGTACCCGCGCCGACGCTCATCCGTCCCATCGACGTGCGTGTCCGGCTCAAGGCCGGGTCGCTGAATCACCTCGATCTGTGGACCATGCGCGGGCTGCCGGGGTTGGAGCTCGAGTTTCCGCATATCGTCGGGGGAGACGGCGCGGGGGTCGTCGACGCCGTCGGTGCCGACGTGCGTCACGTTCGACCCGGAGATGCCGTGATCTTCAATCCGGGGATCTCGTGCTATCAGTGCGAGTTTTGTCTGGCCGGCAACCACTCGCTGTGCATCGAGTACAAGTTGCTGGGTGAGCACCTGCCGGGGACGCTGGCGGAGTACATCGTCGTCCCAGGCCCGAACGTCGCGCTGCTGCCCACGCCACCCGCGCCGGCGGCGCCATACACGTGGCCGGAAGCGGCGGCGTTCTCCCTCGCGTCCCTGACGGCGTGGCGAATGCTGATCACGCGCGCGCGCGTCCGGCCGGGTGAGACGGTGTTGATCTGGGGAATCGGCGGTGGGGTCTCGGGCGCGGCACTCCAGATCGCGAAGCTGGCCGGGGCGTTTGTTATTGCCACGTCATCCAGTGACGAAAAACTCGAGCGCGCCCGCGGCTGGGGCGCCGACGTGACGTTCAATCACCAGTCCGTCGATGTCGTGAAGGAAGTCCGAGCGCTCACGGCGAAACGCGGGGTCGACGTCGTGGTGGAGAATGTCGGCGAGGCAACGTGGGACCAGTCGTTGCGCGTCCTGGGACGGGGCGCTCGCCTCGTGACCTGCGGTGCCACCACCGGTCCGCACGTCACGATCGACATCCGGAGGTTGTTCTGGTTTCAATGGGACATTCTGGGCTCGACGATGGGTGGTGCGGAGGACTACCGGGAAGTCGTGCGATTGCTGGGGCGTGGGCTGCTTCGTCCCCTTGTCGATTCGGTGCACGCCTTCGACGACGCGGTGAACGCCGTCAGACGTCTTGAAGCGGGAAGCCAGATGGGGAAGGTCGTCGTCGAGATTTAGCCGGAACGGAAGAACGCTGACGGCGGAAACCGCAGGGCCGGCGTGAGTGACCTCGGTGTACTCCGCGTTCCCAACGGGGAATCAACACCGACGCCAGCTACCCCACCACGGAAGAAGCCCCGACCGGAGAGATCGGGGCTTCGATGTATGTGTTTCAGGGGCTGGTACCCCGTTGTTCAGAGGTCGCGCCGGAGCAACAGCGCGGGCGCGTGGGCGCCGAAACTCGGCCGACCGCTGGTCGTGGAGACGGTACCGATCGGCGTGCCATCACGGTTGAGCAGCGTGACGTCTTCCCCGATCCGTGCCGTCGTGATGCGACCGCGCGCGCGCCTGACGGATGCCCGTCGCATCACGATGTGTTCTACCCTACGTTTCGTCGCGATCATGCATCCTGCCTCGGTGCTGCGCGGCGCCGGCCGCGTCGTGGGCGATTCAACCTGCTCACTGACTTAGACGCGCGGTCACCGGAAATGGTTGCGCCCGTCAACGCCGATTCCGTTCGAGCCACTTGAGATCGTCGGCGTCACGCGCGACCGCATGCCGCTTCATGCGGCTGTGCCGCGCGGCGGCTTCACGCCGCCGATCGTGCGCGCCGGGGCGGACGAACGAGGCGATCGGCGTCGCGATCCGCGGGTAAACCCGCGGCTCGGCTCGGTCGGTAAACCGACAGTACGTACCGGGTGCCGCGTCACGCCGCCGATCGTGCGCGCCGACGGACGAACGAGGCGATCGGCGTCGCGATCCGCGGGTAAACCCGCGGCTCGGCTCAGTCGGTAAACCGACGGTACGCACCGGGTGCCGCTTCATGCGGCTGAGCCGCGCTGCGGCTTCACGCCGCCGATCCTCAGCGGCAAACCTTCCGACCAGCACCCGCCGTCCGGTGATTCGCCGGGTCAACCCGGCGCTCGGCGCCGGCTCCGCCGGCGACGCGTCCTGAAGGACGTCCACTTCGCCTTGCGCTTCCGCGCACATCGCGCGAGGCGCGCCCAGCCGCGGTCCACGCCCGCCCGCCCGTCCGCTACCGGTCCAGCTGACCCCGTGATCTCGGAGCCGGACACCGGGAGGGACCGCATGCGGCCACTACCTGGCCTCCCGCCTCGGGCTGTTCGCTGGACCCCCGAACGACAGACGACACGCCCTGAGACCGCGGCATGCCGCCAATCCGGTGATCGGGAGTCAGCCCCGCAACCGAGCCGGCGAAGAAATGGTAGGACGTGCGTTGCTGCGGCCACGTCGCGCCAACGGCTTGGCCCCATACTCGGTACGTCGGCGGCCGGACTCACCGGAGGTGCCGACCCAACACATCGACCGCGTGCACGTGCACGCGCGGAGGACATAGATATGTTTGCCAAGCTGAAGCTCGTCACGATTCTCGTGGCGCTCAGCGCGGTGTGGGCTCCGCGGCTCTTTGCGGACCCCACCTCATGTTCGGAGAACGCGATCGGCGGGCAGACGGGAAACGAGTATGAACTCGTGGGCGAAAGCCTGGTCACCGTCACTACGACGACCACGATTCGGAGAGGTATCAGTCTGATCTGGGGGCTCATCACCCTTTCAGGCTACGAAGAAGAGACCACGACGACGAGCGTGACCTACTACGAGGGTACATACAGCGATGGGAACGGCAACACTGTCACGGTCAATTGTTCCACCGGTCAGGTCACCTAGACACGACGCGAACGTTGGGGTCCGCGAGCGCGCCGCGGGCCCACTTTCGCGCGGGGGAGGGGAACTGTGAAACGGATCGTACGTTGGGCCGCCGGGTTTGCCATCCTGGCATTGGCGGCGGCATGTGCGGGGGACTCGGGCCCGCTGATTCGGATTGATGGGGCACCGGTAGCGGCGGGCCCCAACGTGGCGGACGGGGCGATATCCCCCGAGAACGATGGCATCGGCTTCGCGGGTGCCGCCGACCTCGGCTTTTTCGATGACGAACTCGTCGTGCTCGAGAATCGCGCCGAGCGGATCGTGTTCTTCGACGAGCAATTCCGAGCAACGCGATGGATCGGCCACGAGGGTGCCGGTCCCGGCGAACTGCGCGGCCCGTTTCGGATGCAGGTGTTCGGGCAACGGCTGGCTGTCGGAGAGATCAACAACAAACGGATTTCCGTGTTCGGCCGGGACGGGACGTTCGAGCGTTCCTATCCCGTTCCGGACGGACGGGTCGCGTTCGCGTTCGCCGGAGATGAGGGGTTCTACGTGGTTTCCGGGATGCCTGACTACTACCTGCAGGTGGTCAACGATAGCGGGGCCGCCCACCCCTTTGGTGGTCGGCCGGTGGACCAGTACCCGCCCGACGAACTCACCCGCCCGCGCCTACGGGGGTTGGGACGAGAACTCGTGGCGATGACACCCGACGGTTCCGTGCATGTGTTCGACCAGCTCCTCGGGGCCTTCGTCCGATTCGGACCGGATGGAATCCGGCAGCAGATCGCCAAGCTGCCGCGGGCCCTGCTGGAACCGTTGCGAGAGACCTACCGCCTGGTCTTGCGGGATTTCGGGAGGCCGGACGACGACGAGGTCTCGGTCGCGAATGCCCTGAGCGTTACGGATGACGGCCGCCTACTCCTGTTGTTTTCACCGGTCAAGGATCGAATTGGCCTACTGGTCGACCCCGCCGACTATTCAGGGCGCGAGGTGCTGATTCCTCCCGATCGCGGGGATCGTGGCCGTCAGCGCGGCGCGGGGGCGGCGGCCCTGCACGGCGGACGGCTGTACCTGCTCCGTCTCGATGAGGTGACCGTACACGAGCTGTCGGGAGGTGGCTCCTAGGCGTGGGTCTTCCGCGTCATGCAACGAAAGGGCCGCTCGCAGCATCTTATTGGTCAAACTCCGCGCGGCCGATGGGGTACCGAATGTCGCCGCTTGCGGGCCTTTGAGGCCGATCATCGGCTGGCCGTGGCACGTATGCCCGTATTGCGGGATATTGAATGGGTTGACCAGCGCCCGATACCTACTCCGATCCGGACAGCGGCTATGCGACGTTTTCTCTCGATTCTCGCCGTGGTAGCGGTGTTATCCGTCCTCGGCGGCGGGATCTACCTCAAGATTTCCGGCCGGAATGCCGGCGGCACCGAGGCTTCCGCGACACCGGCTGACGGCGAGACTCCCGAGGTGTCCGCCACCACGACCTTCGCGACCGATGTCGCGATCCCGGTCGAGGGCGCCGTGGTCCTCCGCGACACGCTCGTGGTGTCGGTGTCCGCTGCCGCGCAAACCGCGGCCGCCCGCGAGGCGAAGATCCTCGCCCAGGTTGAAGGGCGAGTGCTTTCGGTCGCCGTGCGAGAGAACGCGGGCGTTCGCGGCGGGCGGCTGCTGATCGTCCTCGATTCCACGGAGTACGCGTTGGGCGTGGCCCGCGCGGCCGCGGCGTATGCACGCTCGGAAGCCAGCTATCGCGAACAAATCCTGTTCGACGATCAGATCGAAGATCAGGAGATCCGGGCCGAGCGGGAGCGGGTAGCGCGCGCCAAGAGCGGGCTGGACGAGGCGGAGGTAGGGCTGCGGGAAGCGCAGCTCCGGCTCGAGCGCACGCGGATCGCGGCGCCGTTCAGCGGACGGGTTGCTTCCCTCAAGGTGGTCGAAGGGCAGAACGTCCGGGTCGGTGACGAGTTGCTCTCGATCGTCGACCTCCAACCGATTCGCGTCGAGGTACAGGTACTCGAGAGTGAAATCGGGCTGCTTGCCGAGGGACGCCGCGCGTCCGTCGCGTTTGCCGCGTTTCCCGGGGAGACGTTCGTCGGTACCATCGCGACCATCAATCCGTGGGTGGAGCGCGACACCCGCACCGCGAAGGTTACGGTCACCGTCCCCAACCCGGACGGACGGATCTTGCCGGGCATGTATGCGCGTGTGTCGCTCGAGGCGCGCAAGTTCCCCGACCGTGTGATGGTCCCCCGCGCAGCGGTGCTTGAACGCGATCGTCGCACCATGCTGTTCGTATTCGAGGGCGAGGGGCAGACGGGGCTCGCCAAGTGGCGCTATGTGACGACCGGGCTTGCCAACGATTCGCTGGTCGAGATCATGCCGGATCGCGAGGCGGATGCGCTGGCCCCGGGTGAGATCGTGCTGATCGACGGACACTATACGCTGATCCACGACGCTCGCGTGCGGCTGGTCGATAACGTCCGCGCAGCGGGCGGGAGGCCACAATGAGGGTGGAACTGGCGATCCTGGCAGCGGTGGTTGGGCTGGCCGGACCGGTTGCCGCACAGGTCCCGGCGCGCCTGACGCTTGACGATGCGATCACCATTGCGCGCGAACGCAATCCGGAGTATCAACGCGCGGTCCACACGCTCAACGCCCAGGGTGCGCAACTCCGTGCAGGCTGGGGCGGTTTCTTCCCTTCCGTCAGTGCCCGCATGTCGTTCAACGGTTCGAGTTCCACCCGCGTCACCGGCGAGGATGACTTTGGGCAGCCGGTGAGCCTGCCGACGCCGATCGATTTCCAGAGCAGCAGCGCAAGCCAGTCGCTCAGTGCCGGGGTGACGCTGTTCGACGGGCTCAGGAACGTGAATTCGCTGCGGGCCGCGCGTGCGTCGGCGGACGGGTCGGAAGCCAGCCGGGACGCGGTGGCGAACCGCGTGGACGCGGAGACCACTCGACGATTCTACGAGGCGCTGCGAACCGCCCGCCTCATCGCGCTGGAGGATCAGCTCCTCACGTCGGCGCGCGAGCAGCTTGCCCGGACGCAGCGGCTCTTCCGCACGGCGGGCGCGACCCAGGAAGACGTGCTCGGGGCGGAGGGCGATGTGGCGTCACAGGAACTCGCGTTGGAACGCGCGCGCGGGGAGGCCGACAAGGCCCGACTGGCGGTGATCGAGTATCTCGGGATCAGCGAGCACATGGAGTTCGAGGCAGTGGGCGAACTGCCGGACGTCTGGGATCCCGCCGTGCTCGACGTCGACGAGTTGGTGTCCGTGGCGCTTCGGGTCAACCCGTCTGTCCGGCAACTTGAAAACACCACCCGCGGCGCTGACCTCCGCGCCACCGCGGAGCGCGGAAGCCGGTGGCCGTCGATTTCCGTCAACGCATCGTACAGTCGGAGTATCAGTCTCGGCAGCTATGACGCGCTGTTCGAGATCAACCCGCGCAATCGCGGCTTGGGGTTTGGCATGACGGTCGACCTGCCACTGTTCACCGGTTTCCAGACCTCGGCGCGCATCGCCAACGCGTCGTTGGAATCGCGTAACGCGCACGAGACGCTGCGGGCCGGCCGGCTTCAGGCGGAGCGGGAGGTGCGTGCGGCGTTGATCGACCTGCGTAACGCGCACCGCGGCCGAGACTTGGCCCAGCGCACGGCGGATCTCAGCAGCGAACGGTTGCGACTGGCGCGCCAGCGCTACGCCATCGGTGCGATCACCTTTGCCAACCTGCAGCTCCTTATCGACCGGGCGGCGCAGGAAGAGCGCGGTCTCATCAACGCGCGGTTCCAACTGGCGCAGTCGATCGTGGCGCTCGAGGAACGCCTCGGACAGCCGGTCCGGCCGTAGGAGCGTCCTGCCCGTGTCCATTCCGCGTCTGTCAGTCGGCCGCCCGGTCGCGGTGGCCATGTTCGTACTCGCCGTGCTGTTCCTCGGTGGGATTTCGTTTGCCCGGTTGCCGATCGACCTCCTCCCCAGTGTCGCCTACCCGCGGTTGGTCGTGTACACGCCATACCCCGACGTGGGCCCCACGGAGGTCGAGCGGTTCATCTCGGAGCGCATCGAGCGTGTCGTGAGCCGGGTGCCCGGGGTGGAGCGGGTGGAGAGCGTGTCGCGCGAAGGCGTCTCCCTCGTCACGCTGCTGTTCTCGTGGGGGACGGACATGGACTTCGCCGCCCTCAACGTGCGCGAGCAACTGGACAACATCAGGGAAAACCTGCCCGAACTCGCCGGGCGCCCGGTCGTGCTCCGCACCGACCCCAACGCCGAGCCGATTCTCGCGTTGTCGGTGTCGGGACGGGAGGATCTCGCCGGGCTCAAGGAGCTGTCCGAAACGGTATTCAAGCGCCGCCTCGAGCAGATCGACGGGATCGCCGAGGCGGCGCTGGCTGGAGGGCTGGAACGCGAGATCCACGTCGAGGTCAATGCGCGGCTGCTCGAGAGTTACGGCTTCACGGTCGACGACCTCGTCCGCGCCCTCGATGCCGCGAATCAGAGCGCACCCGGCGGCACCATTCGCAAGGGACGGTATCGCTACGCGTTGCGCACGTTGGGCGAATTCCAGACGGTCGAGGAGATCGGTGGCGTACCGCTTGGCCGCCAGGGGGCCGAAAGCGGCGCGGCCAGCGGTCTCGTGGTATTGCGCGACGTCGCCACCATCGAGGACGGCTTTCAGGACCGCGAGTCGGTCGCGCGGTTCAACGGCCATGAGTCGGTCGGCCTGCTCCTCTACAAGGAAGCGGGCGCCAACACCGTGCGTGTCACGGAGGCCGTCGAAGCGGTGCTGGGACAGCTCAGGGCACAGTACCCCGACATCCAGTTGGACATCGCGGTCGCCCAGGCGGGGTTCATCAGTGATGCCATCAGCAACGTGGTGCAGGCGCTGGTCTTTGGAGGCATCCTCGCGTTTCTGGTGCTGTTCCTGTTCCTGCGTGATGCACGCTATCCGGTCGCCGTGGCCCTCGCGATTCCCATTTCGGTGGTAGGCACGTTCGCGTTGCTCGATCTGGCGAACGTGTCGCTGAATATCATGAGTCTGGGCGGCTTGGCGCTCGGCGTGGGGATGCTGGTCGACAACTCGATCGTGGTGTTGGAGAACGTCTTCCGCCATCGCGAATTGGGGGCGAGCCCGCTTGAGGCGGCGGCCCGCGGCGCGGAAGAGGTCCAGGGGGCCATCACCGCATCCACGCTCACGACCATCAGCGTGTTCGGGCCGATCATCTATGTCGAGGGGGTGGCCGGGGAGCTGTTTGGCGCGCTGTCGCTGGCGGTCACGTTCGCGTTGGTCACGAGCCTCATCGTCGCGATCACCCTGCTGCCAACCATGGCGGCACGCTGGAAGGGCGAGGACACCACCCGCCACAACCTCCCGGCGCGTGTGGTGCGCGCGGTGGTCCGAACGATCGGCTCGGCGATCGGGGCCATCTTCCGGCCGTTGCTTGACTGGTTCGACCGGTTGTTCGCGCGCTTCGCGGCGTGGTACCATCGCATCCTCGAACGCTCGCTCGACCGGCGGGGTCTGGTCGTCACGCTCGCGGTCGCGACGTTGGCGGGCGGGATCGCGCTGGCGGCGACGCTCGACCGCGATGTCTTACCGGATGTCGATCAGGGCGCGTTCACGGTACGACTCGAGCTGGCGCGGGGAACACCGATCGAGGAAACGACCGATGCGGCCGCCCGAATCGAGTCTGCGTTCCTGGCGGACGAGGGCGTCGACGCGGTCTTCGCCAAGATCGGGCGCCAGGACGCGGTGGCCGGTGTGGAAGATGAGGAAAGCGGACTCAACACGGCGTTGATTGACGTGCGGCTCAAGGATGGCTATGCGACGCACACCGTCATCAACCGGGTCCGGCCCCGTCTCGACGATTTCCCGCCCGGCACCGTCGCGATCCAGACCGGGGCCGCCACCGCGCTCGGCCGACTCCTTGGTGGCGAGGACGCCGACTTGGCCGTCCGCGTGCGCGGGGACGATATCGCGCAGATGTGGGCCCACGCACAGATCGTGGCGAACCAGTTGCGCACGGTCCCCGCGGTGACCAACGTCCGGTTGGGGTCCGATGAAGGGCAACCCGAAGTACAGATCGAGATCGCGCGCGACCGCGCGGCGGTGTATGGGATCGAACCACGGGTGATCGCGCAGACGGTGGAGCAATACATGCGTGGGTCTGTGGCGACCGAGTACGTCGACTTCGATCAGAAGGTCCCGGTGATGGTGCGCCTGCCGGAAAGCGAGCGGCGTTCGCTCAAGACCTTGGACGCGATCACCATCGCCGGCGTACCATTGCGCGAGTTGGTGAACACGCACGACGAGGTGGGTCCCGCCGAGGTCCGACGGATGGATCAGGGGCGGGTGGTCGAAGTGTTCGCGGATGTCGAGGGTACCGATCTCGACCGGGCGGTCGCCGCCGTGCGTGCCGCGCTCGCGCTGGTCCCCGCGCCGCGCGGCATGCGCGTCGATATCGGCGGTGCCAACGAAGAGCGGGATCGCTCGTTCCGGGATCTGGCCTTCGCGTTCGGCCTGGCGCTGCTGCTGGTGTACATGATTCTCGCCGCGCAATTCGAATCGTTCATCCATCCGTTCACGATCTTGTTGAGCGTCCCGTTGGCCGTCTCAGGCGCCGCGCTCGGGTTGTTCGTGACCGCCGAGGGACTCAACACGATGAGCCTCATCGGCATCGTGATTCTCGTGGGCATCGTGGTGAACGACGCCATCGTCAAGGTCGATTTTATCAATCAGATGCGTGGTCAGGGAATGCCGCTCCGCGCGGCGATCCTCGAGGCCGGTCGCGTGCGGCTGCGCCCGATCATCATGACCACGGCGACCACCGTGCTTGGCCTGACGCCGATGGCACTCGGCCTCGGGCGCGGCGCGGATCTGCGCGCGCCGCTGGCGGTGGCGGTCATCGGCGGGTTGATCAGCGCGACGGCGCTCACGCTCGTCGTCGTGCCCGTTGCCTATGATCTGCTGGAGGACGCGCGCACGAGGTTGCGGACGGTGTTTGGCATGGGCGCGGTGGACCACACCGCCGGCGCGACGGGAGCGGCCGAATGATCCGACTCTCCATCAAGCGCCCGGTCGCCGTGTCGATGGCGTACCTGGCGGTCGCCATGCTGGGTATCGCGGCGTGGCGCAATATCCCGATCGAACTGCTGCCGGATACCGATCTGCCCCAGTTATCGGTCTCGGCGGAATGGGGCCGTGCCTCGCCGGAATCGATGGAAGCGTTCGTCACCGCGCCGCTTGAGGCGACGGTGCAGCAGGTTCGCGGGGTCCAGGACGTGTCGTCGGTCTCGTCCGAGCGGTACGGTCAGGCCCGCACACAGATCACCATCGAGTTCGAGCGCGAAACCGACATGGACTTTGCGCGCCTCGATCTTTCGGAACGGCTCGCGGCGATCCGGGACCAACTGCCGAACGGGATTACCGGACCGCGCGTGGAGCCGTACGTCCCTGACGAGTTCCGGCGGCAGGAAACCGCGTTTCTCCGATACACCCTCACGGGCCCGTACACCCTGGAAGCACTGCGGACCCACATCGACGACAATCTGGTTCCCGAATTGCTCCAGATCGACGGGGTGGCCGGCGTCGAGGTGTACGGCGGTCGCGGCCGAGTCCTCGAGATCTCGCTCGACGAGAACAAGGTGCTGGCGCTGGGCCTCAATCCGCAGTGGGTATGGCTCAAGATCCTGGAACTCGAATACGTGAGCGAGGCAGGCGCGGTGGAAGCCGACGGTCTGTTGCGGACCCTGGCGATCCGGCATCGGATGGAGTCCGCCGCCGACATCCGCAGCGCGCCGCTCCTGACCGACCGCGGTCGCATCGTTCGCGTCAACGACGTGGCGGTGGTGCACGACACCTTCGAGGAAGCGCGGTCCTATTACCGGATCGACGGGCAACCGGCGGTCGCCTTCCTCATCCACAAGGAAACAGGGGTCAACACCGTCGCGGTGGCCGATCGCGTCAAGAACCGGCTCGACCAGCTCCAGGGAATCCATCCTGCCGGCGTGCGCCTGTTGATCGACGAAGACGAGAGCGAGGCGATCAAGACGCAACTCACCGATCTCCGGCTGCGTGCCCTGATCGCCGCCGGCGTGATCTTCGTCGTGTTGTTGGTCTTCCTGCGGTCGTTCCGGTCGGCAGGGATCGTGTTCGCCACGATCGCGTTTTCGATCCTGATTGCGCTGAATCTGATCTACTTCGGCGGATACACCCTCAACGTACTCACACTTATGGGCCTCGCGATGGGGTTCGGCTTGATCGTTGACAACGCCATCGTGGTGCTCGAGAACATTTACCGAAAATGGCAGACAGCCCGGACCGACGGAAACGGCACGAGCATCGTTGACGCTGCGTACGTGGGTGCGCGAGAGGTGGCCCTCCCGATCCTGGCGGCGACGGCGACGACGGTCATCGTGTTCATCCCGTTCGTCTATCTGCAAGGCGAATTGCGGGTGTATTACGTACCGCTGGCCATGGTCGTCGGCATGAGCCTCGCCGCCAGTCTGTTTGTGGCGTTCACGTTCATTCCGGCGCTTGCCACGAAGGTCTTCCGGCAAACGGGCGGGGCGGTGGTCGCCGCCCGTGCCCCGGCGGCTGGGCCGGCGCCCACGCCGAAGCCCCCGATCTACATCCGGTTTTACTCGGCCATGCTGAGCGTCACGCTGCGATTTCCGAAATCGACCGTGGCGGTCGCGCTCGTCGTGCTCGGCGGATCGTACTCCCTGTTCGACAAGTACGTCACGCGCGGCGTCCTGTGGCGCTCGTGGTTCGGGCAACAGACCTACATCAGCGTCATTATCCAACTCCCGCGCGGGGAAGAACTCGATCGGACGGATGAATTGGCGCGGTTCTTCGAGGAGAAGCTCAAACAGACGCCCGAGGTCGACCGGTTCGTCACCCAGGTGCAGCCGCAGTACGCCGCCATGCGGGTGACGTTCCCCGACGAACTCGAGAACACCCAGATCCCGGTCGCGATCAAAGAGCAGATGGTGGCAAACAGCTATCAGTTCGGCGGCGCAGACGTACGCGTGTACGGCTACGGTCCGTCGTTTTACGGCGGTGGAGCGGGACCGCCCAACTACTCCATCAAGATCCTCGGCTACAACTACGAAGCCGTGCGTGACATCGCCGAGGACATGGGGAGACGCTTGCGACGGTTCTCGCGCATCCGCGACGTCGACGTCAACTCGGCGGGCGGCTGGTTCACCCGCGACAAGGCGAGCGAATTCGTCCTGACCCTCGACCGCGCACGTTTGGGGTTGCACGACCTCACCGCCGAGGATGTGGTGTATCAGGTCGCGTCGGCGGTGCAGGGGACGGTGCGACAGGGGCAGATTCGCATCGGCGGCGACGAGTTGCGGTTCGACGTCAAGCTGGCGGGCAACGAAAACGTCGACGTGCTCGAAGTACCGGAGCTTCTCCTCCAGACCGGGTCGGGCAAGGTCGTCAGGCTCGGTGACGTGGCGATCGTGGGCGAGCGCGAGGTGTTGAATCGGATCGAACGGGAAAACCAGCAGTATCAGCGATTCGTCAGCTACGAGTTTCGCGGCCCCACCAAGCTCGGTGACCGCGTCCGCGACGCCGTCATCGCCGCCACCGATCTCCCCGAGGGGTATACGATCGAGGGCCAACAGGAATGGAACTGGTCGGCGGAAGAACAACAACAGATCTTCGGCGTGCTTGCCATATCGTTAATCCTGATCTTCATGGTGACGGCGGCCCTGTTCGAATCGGTGCGGCAACCGCTGTGCGTGTTGTTCACCGTCCCCATGGCGCTCGTCGGTGTGTTTCTGATGTTCTTCTACACCGAGGCCGCGTTCACCCGCGAGGCCTACATCGGGGTGATCATGATGGGCGGGATCGTGGTCAACAACGCCATCCTACTCATCGACCACGTGAACCTGTTGCGGCGCAAGATGGGCTTGGCGCTCAAAGACGCGACCGTGCGTGGCACGCTGGAGCGGGTCCGGCCCATTCTCATGACGAGCGCCACGACGATTTTCGGGCTGCTGCCGCTCGTCCTGTTCAGCGAGTACGCCGATTCGAACATCTGGAACGCGCTGGGCTTCGCCCTCATCGGCGGGCTCGCCAGCTCGACACTCTTCGTGCTGACGGTGACCCCGGCGCTGTACTTCCTGTTCGAGCGGGGCCCGGAACGACGCCGGGTGGCGACGGAGATCACGCTCGGACCGGCCACGTCCACCGGGTGGCACGGCGGCCGTGTGGTGGAAGCGACCGGAGCGGGCTAATACGGGCGGCCACAAATACTGTAACGCACGTACCGCGTCGTCTTCACCGAGGAACACGCGGAGACCGCAGCCGGTGAATCATGCAACCATCGAGTGGTCTTGCGCGTCCTACGGGAAACCGCCACGTCACCGCCACCGCCACCTCTGAGGATCGTCATGCCGCGACTCCTGTCTTTTCCCATTGCCGTGGCTACCGGGTTGTTACCGCTGCTTGCGGGTTGCGGCCCGCGTGACATCAACGCCGCCGCCCGCTGGAACGGCACGATCGATACGCTCGAAAGCGGGACCGTTGCCGTCACCAACCCGGAGACGGGAGCCTGGCGGGAAGGTGACGCATGGACCGTGGCGGAGGAGCTTCGGATCGGGATCGTCGACGGCGAGGGTCCGGATCTGTTCGGTTCCATCACCGCACTCGAGGTCGATCCGGCGGGCCGGATCTACGTGTTGGAGGGGCAGGCGCAGGAGCTACGCGTGTTCGATGCGACCGGCGCCCATGTGCGAACGATGGGTCGCGAAGGCGGCGGGCCCGGCGAGTTCGCGCGTGCCCTGAAGCTCGACTGGGGCGCGGATGGAAACCTGTGGATCGCCGATCCTCAAAACAACCGATTCTCGTTGTTCGACACGGCCGGGACCTTCGTCGGGAGCCATCAGGCCCCCGGCGGCTTCATCATCATCCCGTGGCCGGGCCGCATCGACGACCAGGGGTACCTCTACGGCCCGGTGCCGCTCCAGGGCGAAACGGCGTTCCGCATGGGGCTGGTGCGGTACGACCAGGATCTCGAACCGATGGACACCGTCACGCCGCCCGACTTCCCCGGGCGGGCTGAGTACTTCGAAGTGCGGAACGAGCAGGGGCACATGCGGGCCGGCGTGCCGTTCAGCCCCGGCCTGACTTGGCACATCGAGCGCTCGGGCACGATCTGGGCCATGCTCACGGGCGAGTACAAGCTGTTCGAACTGACGCTGGCGGGCGATACGCTGCGCACGATCACGCGCGCGTTCACCCCGGTCCCGGTGACCGAAGCGGACGTGGACTCCGCCATGGTCAATTTCGAGTGGTTCATTCGCCAGGGCGGCAAGGTCGACCGGTCGCGGTTCCCAAGCGAGAAGCCGGCGACGCGCGAGTTCTCCCTCGACGATGAGGGGAACATCTGGGTGCTTCCGATCACTGAGAATCTCGCGGACGAACGGCGGCTCTTCGAGGTCTTCGATCCGGTCGGCCGGTATCTGGGGCGCGTCCGGCTCCCGTTCGATCTGGCACGCCGGCCGGTTCCCGTGTTTCGCGACGGGATGATCTATGGGGCAACTGAAGACGACCTTGAGGTGCCGTTCGTGATCCGTGCCAGGATAACGAAGCCCTAAGGAACCGTTGATGTTTGCCTTTCGCTCTCGGCGGGCGTGCACCCCCGTCCTCTTCCCAGTGCTACTGGCCTGGTGCACGCCGGGCGAGTTATCCGATTCGGCCGAGTGGGGCGGCACGGTCGACACGTTGGCCAACGGCACCATCCTGGTCAGCAATCCCGCCGAGGGATGGTGGGGCGATTCGACGGGCTGGCAGGTCGAGATCGAGTGGCGTCTTGGGGCGGTTGAGGGTGACGGTCCCGGTGCGTTCGGACAGGTGCGCGCCCTTGCGGTCGACCGCTGGGACCGGCTGTACGTGCTCGACGGACAGGCCCAGGAAACCCGGGTCTTCGACTCGGCAGGCGCCTTCGTCCGCACGATAGGACGCGAGGGGGCGGGCGGCCACTACCTGCCCGGCACGTTCTTCACCACCAGATGGCCCGGTGGATTCGACACCAGCGGCCGCTTCTTCAACTTCATCCCGGTGCGGGTATCACCGCGCGATCCTTCGCGCTTCGCGCTGGTCGCGGGGGATTCGGCCAACGAAGCCCGCGACACTCGTACCTATGGAGCACGATCACCGATCCCTATCGCCTTGTCCAGACCACGCTGACCCACGACACCGCGCGGGTGATCGAGCGCGCCGCTGTCGCGGTCCCGGTCACTGGCGCCGACCGGCGCGCCGCGCTGGAAGAGATCGCGTGGTTCGTCGACGAAGGTGGCCGGATCGACGAATCGCGCATTCCGGGTTCCAAGCCCGCCCTTGTCGACTTCTTCGTGCTGACCGACGGGTCCTTGTGGGTGATTCCATCTACCAGTGCGGAGGATCAAGGTCGCGTCCTGGACATCTTTGATCCGGCGGGACGGTTCCTTGGCGCGATGCGGTTGCCGTTCCGTATCGAGGCCTCGCCGCAACCCGTGGTGCGGCGGAAGGCGCTTTGGGCCGTTACGGTCGACGAGCTCGGCGTGCCCTCCGTGGTGAAGGCGCGCATCGCGCGCGGCGTGAATGAGGGGAGGGTCAACGAGCCGTAAATCCATACCTGAAAAGGACTTGGCAGTGCTTTTCGGTGTTGCTTTGGCCCCCTATTCTGGGTTATTATTATCGGACTCCACCAGGGGGTCATTTCGGCCCCTTTTTTCGTACGTCGAGGCTAGCTCATGACCGCCCCCAATCAACGCGAACGCATCCTCCCCCGGCTGATTCAAGACGAGATGAAAGAGTCGTTCATCGACTACTCGATGAGCGTGATCGTCTCGCGCGCGCTCCCTGACGTGCGCGATGGGCTGAAGCCGGTACATCGGAGGATTCTGTACGCGATGAACGGACTGGGCTTGGTGCCGGGCCGCCCGTACAAGAAGTCGGCCACGGTGGTTGGCGACGTGCTCGGCAAGTACCACCCGCACGGTGACACCGCGGTATACGACTCGATGGTGCGCATGGTGCAGGTGTTCTCGTTGCGCTATCCGCTTGTCGATGGCCAGGGGAACTTCGGATCGGTCGATGGGGATTCGGCGGCGGCGTACCGGTACACCGAAGCGCGTCTCACACCCATTGCGATCCAGATGTTGGCGGACATCGACAAGGAGACCGTTCGCTTTACCGCCAATTTTGATGACCGGCTCGAGGAACCGACCGTGCTGCCCGCGCGGGTGCCCAACTTGCTCATCAACGGCGCTTCCGGGATCGCGGTTGGCATGGCGACCAACATCCCTCCGCACAACCTGCGGGAGATCGGTGCGGCCACCCGGTATCTGGTCGACAACCCGGACTGCGCGGTCGGGGATCTTCGGCGGTTCATCAAGGGTCCGGACTTCCCGACCGGCGGGTTCATCTACGGGAAGGACGGGATCTCTGAATGCTATGAGACCGGTCGCGGGCGCATCATCATGCGGGCCCGCGCGCAGGTCGAGGAACGCGAATCGACCGGCAAGTCTCAGATCGTCGTCACCGAGATTCCCTTCCAGGTCAACAAGTCACGACTCATCGAGCAGATCGCGGAGCTCGTGCGCAGCAAGCGGATTACCGAAATATCCGACTTGCGGGATGAATCCGATCGCGACGGGATGCGCGTCGTCATCGAATTGAAGCGGGATGCCAACCCCGAGGTCGTGTTGAATCAACTGTTCAAGCGGACGCAGATGCAGGCCACGTTCGGCGCCATCATGCTGGCGTTGGTGGATGGCGTCCCGAAGGTGATGGGGCTGAAGGAGATGCTCCAGCATTTCGTCGATCACCGGCACGTGGTGATCACCAAGCGGGCGGAGTTCGACCTCGCCCAGGCGGAAGCCCGCGAGCACATCCTCGAGGGACTCAAGATCGCCGTCGACAACATCGACGAGGTGATCAAGATCATTCGAGGGGCCAAGGACGTGCCCTCGGCCGACGCATCGCTGCGCAAGCAATTCGGCCTGTCCGAGAAGCAGAGCGAAGCGATTCTGAACATGCGCCTCGCCCGCCTGACCGCGCTGGAGATCGGTAAGCTCGAAGAGGAAATCGCCGAGGTGAGGACCCTCATCGGGTCGCTGCGGGAGATCCTCGGGTCGCAGGAAACGCGCATGACCATCCTGAAGGACGAGCTGAAGGAATTGGAGGAGAAGTTCGGTGATGAACGGCGCACCGAGATCGTGGCTGATCAAGGCGACTTCGCCATCGAGGACCTGATCGCCGAGGAGGACATGGTGATCACGATCTCGCACGCGGGCTACATCAAGCGGATTCCGGTTGGTACCTACCGTCGACAGCGACGCGGCGGCCGAGGGCTGGCCGGCATGGGGACGAAAGAAGACGACTGGGTGGAGCACCTGTTCATTGCGTCGACGCACGACTACGTGCTGGTGTTCACGCAAGCCGGACAGGTCTACTGGCTCAGAGTGTACGACATCCCACAGGGAGGCCGCGCCGCCCGCGGGAAGCCGATCGTCAATCTCGTGGGGATCAAACCGGACGAGCGAATTACCGCGTTCGTGGGCGTGCGGGAGTTCACGGATACGCACTTCCTGATGTTTGCCACGGCGCGTGGCACCGTGAAGAAGACGGCGCTGTCCGCCTATGGGAACCCGCGGGCCAACGGGATCAACGCCATCAACGTCGTTGACGGGGACGAACTCATCGACGTGCAGGTGACCGACGGGACGAACGACATCATCCTTGCCACGAACAAGGGCATGAGCATCCGGTTCCACGAGAAGGATGCGCGGGAGATGGGTCGCGCGACGACCGGCGTTCGGGGGATCGTGCTTGGCGACCGGGATCGAGTCATTGGCATGGTCGTCGTGCGGCGGGACGCCACGTTGCTTGTGGTGAGTGAGAAGGGTTTGGGCAAACGCTCCGAGTTGGGCGAGTACCGGGTCCAGAAGCGGGGTGGCAAGGGAATCATCACGCTGAAACGGACCGACCGCACCGGCGATATCGTGGCCCTCAAGGAGGTGCTCCCGGAGGACGAACTCATGATGATCACGCGGCACGGGGTGATCATCCGGCTTCCGGTGGACGGGATACGCGTGATCGGACGGAACACGCAGGGTGTCAAGGTCATGACGCCCGATCCCGGGGATACCGTGGTTGACGTCACGCGCGTGGTTCGGGAGGACGTAAACGGGAATGGGGAAAACGGCGGCGAGGGTGGCGAGGACGACGAAGGACCGGAAGTCGTGGTCGAGGGTCGCGATCAGCGGGAAATGGACGTCTAGGTCCGCACTGGATAGATTCGCAGACTGTGATCCGGACCTCAGTCCCCGTTTCGTCGGCGCTGGTGACCATCGATGCGATCCGTGAGGCGGCCGCCGGGCTCGTCGGGGTCGCCGAGCGTACACCCCTCGTTCCGGCAGATCCGCTTGCCGAGCTCGCGGGTGTTCCCGTGTTCCTCAAGCTGGAGAACCGTCAGCCGACGGGTGCGTTCAAGCTGCGCGGCGCGTGGACGGCCGTTCGCCGGCTTCCCGACGATGCTCGACGGCGGGGCATCATCACGTATTCGAGTGGCAATCATGGCCAGGCGGTCGCGTTTGCCGCGTGGCGGCTCGGTATCCGTGCCGTCATCGTGATGCCGGAGACCGCCCCGTCGATCAAGGTGGCCGGTGTGAAACGATGGGGTGGCGAGGTCGAGTTCGCCGGAACCACGTCCGAGGATCGCAAGGCGCGCGCGGACGAACTGATCGCGGAGCAGGCCCTGACGGTGATCCCGCCGTTTGCGCATCACGACGTCATTGCCGGCCAGGGGACGGTGGGACTCGAAATCATCGAGGACCTGCCGGATGTACGTCACGTGGCGGTCCCCGTGGGCGGGGGGGGGCTCATCGCCGGTATCACGACGGCCATCACGGCACTGGCGCCGGACGCGGCGGTCACGGCGGTGGAACCGATCGGGGCCGCCGCCATGGGCGCGGCGTTGCGCGCCGGACGGGTGGTGCGGCTGGATCGCAGCGAGAGCCTCGCGGACGGCCTCCTGCCGGTTGCGGTCGGGGAACTGAATTTCGCGCACGTGCAGGGGCGGATCGACGCGGTAACGGTGGACGACGAAGCCATCGCGGCGGCCACGGGGTGGCTCTATCGCGTCATGCAACTCACCGTCGAGCCGTCGGGCGCGGCGACCACGGCGGCGTTACGCGTGCGGGCCATTCGACCGACCGGTCCCACCGTGCTCGTCGTGAGTGGCGGGAACGTCGATCCGGAACAGGTCCGCGCGTTCGCCGGAGAGGTGGCATGAGCCCCGAACCGGCCAAGATCCTCGTAGCCGATGACGATCAGACCCTGCTGAAGACCCTGGTTTACATCCTGAAGGGCGAAGGCCATGAGGTGGTGGTCACCGATCGCGCCGAGCGGGTGATCGAGATGATCGAGCAGGAAGCGCCCGATCTGCTCCTGCTCGACATCATGATGCCGAGAGTCGATGGCCTCCAGCTTCTCGAACAGGTGAAGGGTGATCCCCGCTGGAAACAACTGCCCGTGTTGATGATCTCGTCCATGCCGCCGGAGGAAGCGACGGCGCGATCGCTTGGGCTGGGGGCTGACGATTTCATTCCCAAGCCGTTCCGGGTGCGGGAGCTGCTGGCGCGGGTCGACGCCCGGCTGCGCGGCGCGAACGCCCTCAAGCAGGTCAGAGCCGAAGCGGACCGGATGGCGGTGGAGGTGCGGGTGCGCACCGACGAAGCCCGTGTGCGGGCCGAGATGGTGGACATCCTGCACGAGATCACCGACTCGTTGAAGGCCGACGAGATCTATCACATCCTGGCCCGGCGGGTGGCCCGGGTGCTGAATCTGTCCAAGTGCTCGATGGTGCTGGCGCAGCCGGGCGACGAAGTCGGACTCGTGGTGGCCGCGTTCGAAAACCCGTCTTTGCGTAACCTCGAGATCGCGCTCGTGCGATACCCCGAGATCCAGCGCGCGCTCGATACCGCCCGTGCCGTGCTCGTGAAGGACGTCCACACGGATCCGCTGTACGCCACGGTGCGCGAAGAATGGCGGGAGAGCGGCGTGGAGGTGACGACGCGTTCGGCCATCGCCCTGCCGTTTTCGCTCCGCAAACAGCAGCGGGGAGTCTTCTTTCTCCGGACGACGGACGCCGATACGCCGTTGCGGGAGGACGACGTGGCGTTCGCGAGCACCGTGATCTCGGCCGCGGTCACCGCCATCGACAAGGCGTATGATCTGGAGTCGGCGGTGTCGGACCGCGAGCGATTCCAGGAGCTTGCGCGCACCGATCCGCTTACCGGTTGTCACAATCGGCGCGCGCTGTTCGAGCGTCTGGATCGGGAAGTGGAGCGGGTCAAGCGGTACGACCATCTCCTGGCATTGTTGTTGGTCGACATCGACAACTTCAAGACCGTGAACGACCAGCGAGGGCACCTGGCCGGGGACGGAGTGCTGCGCCGGATCGGCGAGATGCTCCGACAGGAGGCGCGGTCGGTGGATATCGTTGCCCGGTACGGGGGCGACGAGTTCATCGTCGTGCTACCGGATACGGCGCGGGAGGGCGCCGCGTCCTTCGCCGAGCGGTTGCGCGTCCATGTCGCCGAGGTCGATTTCGCGGACTCCGGCGATCCGTTGTACGTTACGGTGTCCATCGGGGTGGCCAGCATTCCGGAGGACCGGGTGAAGGATGGCGAGGAGTTCATCGCACGGGCGGACAGAGCCATGTATCGTGCCAAAGACGAAGGACGCAATCAGGTGCGTCAATGAGCCGGCGGTGTACCAAATGCGGGACGGTGTACGAGGGCGATGCGCGGTTTTGCCCGAAGGACGGCAATCCGCTGGTCGACGTTGCCGTCGCCGGATCGTCGGGCACGACGATTCGGAAAGCGTACAAGCCGAAGACCCCGGACCGGTTCACGCTTACCAGCCAGCGGGTCGATAACCGCTACGAGGTGGTCCGCCGTCTCGGCGAGGGCGGCATGTCCTATGTCTACGAGGCAAAGGACCTGACGCGGGGCACGGTGGTGGCTATCAAGATTCTCAGCCCCAAGCTCAGTGCCGACAAGAGTTCGGTGGAACGTCTGCGGCGTGAGGCGGGGTTGGCGATGCGGTTGGAACACCCCCACGTCTGCAAGATTCTCAGGCTCGGCGAGACGGAGGACGGCCTCATCTACCTCGTCATGCCCTATCTGAAGGGCGAGTTGCTCTCCGATCGGGAAGTGAAGGTCGGACCGATCGACATGGATATCGGTATCGAGTGGCTCGGCCAGATCTGCTCGGGTTTGCACCACGCCCACCAGCTGCACATCGTGCACCGTGATCTCAAGCCCGAGAACGTCATGATCGTGCCGGATGACGATGGAACCGACAAGGCGGTCGTGATGGACTTCGGCTTGGCCAAGGAAAACCGCGCCGATCCGTCCATGGCGAAGCTCACGGCGACCGGGATCATTCTTGGCACACCGGAATTCATGAGTCCCGAGCAGATTCGCGGGAAACAGCTCGACGCGCGCAGCGACGTCTATGCGCTCGGCATCGTCGCGTTCGAGATGTTCACCGGTAAGCTCCCCTTCCAGGGCCGCAGTGCGCAGGAGATGATGATCGCACGGCTGCGCGGCAAACCCACGCCGCTGCGCCAGTACCGCGCCGATATCTCCGACGCGGTCGACAAGGCACTGATGCGGTCGCTCGAGTCCGATCCGGCGGACCGCTACCCTACCACGCTGGAATTCGGCAAGGCAATGGCGGAAGCCCACGGGTCGGCGGCGGTCCTCGAACGACTCCGTCCCCTTCTTCGCTAGGAGGCTCGATCCGATGAAGCACTACCTTGCCGCGGCCTCGTTGCTTGCGGCAATCACAAGCATGGCCTCCGCGCAGACGACTGCCGTTCGCGCCGGCAGGCTCGTCGACGGCACCGGTGCCGCCCCGCGGTCCAACGTGATCATCTTGATCGAGAACGATCGCATCACCGCGGTTGGTCCGGACGTTCGCATCCCGCGGGACGCCCGCGTCATCGACCTCTCCGGGATGACGGTCATGCCGGGATTCATCGACGCACACACCCACGTCGCGGGAACGGTCTTGGGTGAGCCGGGATGGGAAAACGAGCTCGTGCGCGAGACCCCGGCCGACGCCGCGCTCCGCGGCGCGCAACACGCCCGCGAGACCCTGGAGGCCGGGTTCACCACGATCCGTAACGTGGGGGCTCGGGGATACGCCGACGTCGCGCTGCGCGACGCGATCAATGCCGGTCGTGTGCCGGGCCCCCGCATGCAGGTCGCGGCCCACGCCCTCGGGATCACCGGCGGCCATTGTGACGGTTCCAATGGGTATGTCGGCGACTTGTTCGGCGAACCGATTGGGATCGCACAGGGGATCGCCGACGGACCGGACGCGATTCGCGCGGCCATTCGGTATCAGGTCAAGTTCGGTGCGGATGTCATCAAGATCTGCGCCACCGGCGGTGTCCTGTCGGAAGGTGATTCGGTCGGCGTGCAACAGTACGCCGATGAGGAACTGCGGGCCGTCGTGGACGCGGCGCACATGGTGGAGCGGCGAGTCGCGGCGCACGCGCACGGAACGGTGGGAATCAAGGCGGCTGTGCGGGCGGGCGTGCACTCGATCGAACATGGCTCGATGCTCGATGACGAAGCGATCAGCCTGATGATCGAGCACGGCACCTACCTGGTTCCGACGCTCATGGCGGGAGAGGCGGTGGAAGCGCTGGCACAGAGTGGACGATTGACCGGCGAGCGCGCCGCCAAGGCGCTGGCCATCGCGCCCATCATGCGTCACTCGTTTCGCGCGGCCGTCGCCGCAGGGGTCAAGATCGCTCTGGGGACCGACGCGGGTGTGATGCCGCACGGCCGAAACGGACACGAGTTTACGCTCATGGTCGAGCTCGGTGGCATGACCCCGATGCAGGCGATCGTCGCCGGGACGGGGAACGCCGCGGACCTGCTTGGCTGGAGCGAGCTGGTCGGGAGCGTCCAGGCCGGCCGGTTTGCCGACATCGTCGCCGTGCATGGCGATCCGCTCAGCGACATCACGCTGCTCGAGCGGGTCGATTTCGTGATGAAAGGCGGCGCGATCGTGAAACAGGTTCGTCAACGGACCTAGCGCGCCGGCGGCGACACGATGAGACGGTTCCCGGCGTTCGATCCTCCCGAGTATGTCGCGTGGACCGCCGACCCGGCGGTGGTTGACCACTTCGAGCGCGTGTGCGACGCCGATCCGGCGCGCCGGGCGATCATCGCGGGCATCGACCAGCGACGGGTGCTTGCGCTGTACGCCGGATTGGTGCGGACGCGGCTGCACGACGTCATGCTCAAGCGCTGGGTGCATCAGGGGGTCATTTCGAAGGCCTGGCTCGGAACCGGAGAAGAGGCGGCGACCGTCGGGCCGACCCACGCGCTCGATCGGGACCGCGACGTCGTGGCGCCGATGATACGCAACGCCGGCGCGTGCTGCGAAATGGGGATGTCCGTCGCGAACATGCTCCGCGGATACCTTGGGACGTCCGATGCGCCGTCCCGCGGGCGCGACGGTCACGTCGGGGACATGGCCCACCGCGTGCTCCAGCCAATCTCGCACATCGGCAACATGCCGCCGGTAACGGCGGGCATCGCGCTCGCGTTCAAACTGCGGGGTGAGGGCGCCGTGGCACTGACGTGGATCGGCGATGGGTCGGTGAACGCCGGTCCAACCCACGAGGCGCTCAACTTCGCCGCGGTGCAGCGGCTACCGGCAATCTTCATCATCCAGAATAACCAGGTCGCCCTCGGCACCCGCGCGCGGGACCACCGGTTGCCCGCGGACTTCACCGACCTGCACCGGGCGTACGGGGCCCGCGGCTGGCCGTTCGACGGCAATAACGTGCTCGACGCGTTCGCCGCGACGCGACTCGCCGCGGACGCGTGCCGCGCAGGTGACGGTCCGGTCCTGCTCGCCGCGGAGACGTTCCGGATGGGTGGCCACGCGACACATGACGAACACGAGGCGCGGACCCTGCTCCCCCCCGAATTGTTCCAGACGTGGGGAGCGCGTGACCCGATAGGCGTGTTCGAAGAGTACCTGAAGCGAAAGGGCGTCTCGGCGCAGGCGTTAGAAGCGATCGAGGAGCGCGTGACGGTCGAGGTCGATCAGGCGGCCGAAGAGGCGCTGGAGAGTCAGCGGTCCGGGAAATCGAAGCCGGCATCGGCGGTTGAAGGCGTATATGCGTCCTGAATCCCGATCGACGTCCGGAGTGCCCCGGACCATCGTGCTGCTTCTGCTCGCGGTCGCATGCGTTCAGCGTGCGCCGGGCGAAGGCACGGCCGCGGACCAGGATTCGACCTATGTGATGCAGCGAGTGGCGGGGAACGCCTTGGTGCTTCCCGCCGGGTTTGCGATCGACGTCTTTGCCGAGCGGCTCCCCTCCGCGCGCTTCATGGCCGTTGGCCCCGACTCGTCGGTGTTCGTGTCCCTGACATCCCAAGGTCGCGTCGTGCGGCTGGTGGATGGAGATGGTGATGGTCGCGCCGAAGGAATGACCACGGTCCTGGAGCACCTCCGGAATCCGCATGGGTTGGCCTTTCGCGGCGATACCCTGTACGTCGCTGAAGAGCACCGGGTGGTGCGCGGCGTGTCACCGGCGTTCCGTCCCATCGAGGTCGTCGTCGCCTCCCTGCCGTCGAGCGGGGGTCATGCGACGCGGACCGTGGTGTTTCGCGACGACGAGATGCTCGTATCGGTGGGGTCGAGCTGCAACCTCTGTGATGAACGTGACAGCCGGCGGGCCGCCGTCCTGTCGTTTCGGTCGGATGGATCGGACGCCTCGGTCTTCGCGACCGGGTTGCGCAACAGTGTCGGGCTCGCCGTGCACGCCGTAACGGGCGAGGTATGGGCGACCAACAACGACCGTGACCGTCTGGGCGATGACGTGCCGCCGGACCGGGTGAACATCCTCCGGCGCGGCGGATTCTACGGATGGCCCCAGTGCTATCTGCCGCTCACACCGAACCCGGAATACCAGGCGCAGGCGGCCCGCTGCGCGGACGCGATTGGGCCGGCCGTGACGCTCCCGGCGCACACCGCGCCGCTCGGTCTGACCTTCTATGGCGGGACGCGGTTCCCGGCGGCGTATCGGGGCAACCTGTTCGTCGCGCTCCATGGGTCGTGGGACCGATCGTTCCCGATCGGGTACAAGGTGATCCGGATTCCGATCGACGGTGGCCGGGTTGCGGGCGACCCGATCGACTTCATTTCCGGTTGGCAGGTCGGTCGGCGTTCGTGGGGCCGGCCGGTGGACGTCCTCACGGCGCCCGACGGCAGCCTGCTGATCTCCGACGATCAGGGTGGCCGGATCTACCGCGTCAGCTACTCAGCACGCTAGTACCCGCGGCCACAAGTACCGTAACGCGGTCGAATGTGCGGTGGAGGTTGGTTGCTCTGCGACCTCCGCGGTGCATTACGTAACCGCAGTTGCGAGAACCGATGTGCTGGGGTCGTCCCGGCCGACACGGCCCTACATCCCGACCAGCGTCTTGAATTTGGTGATGAGGTCCGGGATCGAAAACGCGAGCACCAGAATCAGCAGCGGCGGCGCGACGTAACGCACGAAGACCATCCACGCGTTTCGAGCGGTGGCATTGGTCATCCCTTCGGCCAACTCGGCGTCGGCCTGCGGCCGTACCGTGTATCCCACCAGCAGCGCGGTGAAGAGTCCTCCGATCATCAACATGACGTTGCCGACGAGTTTGTCGGCGAAGTCGAGGAAATTCAGGTTGAACGCCGACGGAATGCCCAGGAGTGTGATCAGCAGGCCGAACACCAGCGTGGCCTTGGTGCGCGGCCAGTGCCAGCTGTCGATGACCGCCGAGACGACGACCTCCAGCAAAGAGATCGACGAGGTGATCGCGGCGAAAAACAACATGACGAAGAACGCTCCGGTGATCATGTTGCCGATGGAGCCCAGGCTTCCCAGCGCCGGTGGAATCGAAATGAACAACGTCCCGACCGTGTTGTCGGAGATGGGATTGCCGAGTCCGATGGTGGCACTCAGATCGAAGTGGAAGATGATCGGGAAGACGAACAACCCGGCGACGAAGGCGACGCCGAAGTCCGTGAGCGCCACCACGGCCGCTTCGCGACCAAGGTTCTCCTTGGACGTGAGATACGACGCGTAGGTCATGAGCGCGCCCATCCCGAGACTCAGCGAAAAAAACGCCTGGCCGGCGGCGCTGGTGATGATCTGTGGATTGAACAGTTCACCGAGCTGCGGCTTCAGGTAGTACGCGTACCCGGCCGCCCCACCTTCCAGCGTGCTTGCCCACACCGCGAGCCCGATCAGCAGGAGAAAGAGCACGGGCATCAGCACGATGGCGGTGCGTTCCAGCCCCTTCTTGATGCCGCCCACCACGATGAAGATGGTGCATGCCATGAACAGCAGGTGCGTGACGACCGCCGGCCAGCCGGTGCCGACGGCGCCGAAATAGGCCCCTGCGTCCTCCGGGATCGCGCCGCGGAGCGCGTCGACCGCGTATCGCATGGTCCAGCCGGCGATGACCGAGTAGTACGACAGGATCCCGAGCCCGCAAAACACGAACAGCAGGCCGAGGGGGGTCCAGGCGTCGCCGCCCAGCCGCTTGAGTGCCTGGACCGGCGACATATGTACCATCCGCCCGACGACGAATTCCGCCGTCATCAGGGGAATGCCGATGACCGCGACGAACACGAGGTATAGCAAGACGAACGCGGCGCCACCGCCTTCGGCGGCCACGTACGAAAACCGCCACATGTTGCCGAGTCCGACCGCCGATCCAACAGCCGCCAGGATGAATCCTGCGCGTGTCCCCCACGAGTCCCGACTGATTCCGCCAGATTGCGTCACGAACGGTCTCCAGGTTCGAGTGCCAACTAGATTACAGGTTCCCTGCTGGTTGTCCACCCTGCGACCGGTCCGTGTCCGGCGCGTGAATCGCCCGCCAGCCGGCTTCGATGACGCTCCGGGCCTGCGGGCCATCGGGGGCCCACGCGCCCGCTGCCACCTGCTCCATCATCAGGGTGATGATCCGCAACCACACCCCGGCCCACATGCCGGCCTCTCCGGTGTGAATGACACCGGCCGCTTTGCCACCGGCGATGATCCCGCCGAGCGCGGTGGTGAGGCCGGTCATGATCGCCCGGCTCTCCCGGTCCAGACCGGTCAGGTGACTGGCAAACACGAGGCGCACGAGTGCCGGGTCGCGTCGCGCTACCTCGCTCCAATCGGCCGCGACGAACGCCAGTCGGTCACGACAGGAGGACGTGGCCGGTGCCTCCTGGGTGGACCGAACGAAACGGCGGATGGCCGCCCGGTACACGTCGTTCAGCAGGTGGTCCTTGCTGGCGAAATGGCGGTAGATCGTGCCCTCCGCCACGCCGGCCCGGGAAGCGATCTGCCCCGTGGTACTCGCGTGGTACCCCTGGCTCGTAAAAAGATCGAGCGCGGCGCGCATCAGGCGCTGGCGCGTGTCTGTCGGACTGTGGGAGGAGGACTGGGAAGGCACCGCACGAAACTATGATGAGCACCCGCCGTCGCCAAGGCGGGCATTCCTGCGTATGGCGGGATTACCTATCTTTCCGGCCCATCCAACCGTGCGAACCGGGAGTAACGTTGTGCGGATATTGGTGTTAGGAGGCGGCCTTCAAGGTTCTGCCTGTGCGCTCGACCTGCTCCGGAACTCCGAGGCGGCGGTGACACTCGCCGACGCACGCGTGGAGACCCTTGCACCGTCTCTGCGCTCCGAGAAGGGCAAACGGCTGCAAACCGTCAAGCTGGATGCGCGGGACCACACCGCCGTGCTCGAACTCATGGCGAGTCACGATGCCGCCGCCAGCGCGCTGCCCTACTACTTCAACTACGACATGGCCCGCCTCGCGGTGGAGGCCGGCATTCACTATGCGGACCTCGGTGGCAACACGGAAATCGTGCGCCAGCAAGAAGGCCTCTCCGAGGCGGTGGAAGGCAAGAAAATCTCCGTCATGCCCGATTGCGGCCTCGCGCCCGGCCTGGTCAACATCCTGGCGGCGGAGGGGATCCGCCGGATGGACACGGTCGAATCGGTGAAACTGTACGTCGGCGGTCTGCCGCAAGAACCGCAGCCGCCGCTCAACTATCACATCGTCTACTCCCTCGAAGGCGTGCTGGACTATTACACGACGCCGTCGTGGATCATTCGGGATGGGAAGCCGGTCGAGGTCGAGGCGCTTTCCGAATTGGAGCTGGTCGACTTCCCGCAACCTGCCGGGTCGCTCGAGGCCTTCCACACCGCGGGGGGAATCTCCACGATGCCCTGGACGTTCCAGGACCGCGTCCCCGTCATGGAGTACAAGACCCTGCGCTATCCGGGTCACGTCGAGATCATGCGCGCGATCCGCGACCTGGGATTGATCGATACTGATCCCGTCGTCGTCGAGGCGGGTGAGGTCCGTCCCCGGGATCTGTTTGTGGCGGTTGTCGGCCCGAAGCTGCGGAACCCCGAGGCCCGGGACCTTGTTGCCCTGAAGGTGATCGTCCGCGGCGCCAAAGCTGACAGGCCGAAACAGGTCGCCTTCGAGTTGTTGGACTTGTACGACGAGGAACTCGGCATCAGCGCCATGATGCGTACGACGGGGTTCTCGCTGGCGATCACCAGCCTGATGCAGGTCGGTGCGCGCGTGACGCGGTACGGCGTTGCGCCGGCGTACGAGGGCATGCCGTTCGAGCCCTATGTGATGGCGCTCGCGAAACGTGGGATCAACATCAGTGAGTCGGACTAAATGACGTGTGAAACCGATATGACCGTGACCACGCCTCCGGACCTGCGCCAGGCCTGGGAGGAGGCGCTTCCGTATGAACGATTCGTGGCGGAAGCGGACAAGAACTGCGGCTTGTGGGAGGGCGTCTACCGCGTGGCCCGCATCCCGCCCTGGGCGTTCCAGCAAGCGTGCGACCAGGGCCGCGACGTGCGCCTGTTGGTGATCGCGGAAGATTGGTGCGGCGACGCCAGCAACACGGTCCCCATTCTGGCGAAGCTGGGCGACGTCGCATCCTGTCTCGAGATGCGAATCGTGCGGCGCGATCAGCACCCCGAGTTGATGGACCACTATCTCACCAATGGCGCGCGCGCGATCCCGATCGTGATTGCCCTGGATGCCGATTCCCGCGAGTTGGGGCATTGGGGTCCGCGCCCCGCTGACCTGCAGGCCTGGGCGATCGCGCACCGAGACATGCCGAGTGCGGAGCGGTACAAGCAGACGCGGGCATGGTACGCCAAGGACCGGGGCGGGTCGGTGTTGCGGGAGGTGTTGGCGTTGCTGCAGTGACGCTGCCCTGCGGGGGTGTCAGAAGCTCCACTTGGTGTGAAAGTCGAAGGCGAGCCCGTCCGGGCCGAGGCCGACCGTCATTCCCGCAATGCCGTTCCGCGCGAGCTGGAGGAACAGTCCGGTTCCCCCGCCCACGGCGAGACCATCGAAGGTGATGCGGAACGACTCCTGCTCGAACACCCGTCCGGCGTCGACGAACGCGAGCAGTGAAACGCGCGGGAAGTAGATGAGCGCGTAGCGGAGATCGAGGTTCGCAAACAGCGTGCTGCGGCCGAGGTATCGGTTGTTCACGAGCGCGCGGTGCGATACCGCGCCACCCAACCCGGTGAACGGGCCGTCCGTCGATTCGATCACCGCGTACGACCCCAGCCGCGGCGTCCCTCCCATTCGTTGGCCGGCGAGCCGTCCGCCCAGGATGAGGGTCTCGCCGATCGGCAGGAACCCGCGGAGGCTCACGGTGGTGCGCGTGTAGCTGAGGTCGCCGGCGATATCCGCGTCGGCGATACCATGGATGGCCTCGAACAGCAACCCGCGGTCGGGGGCCGACTCGTCGACGCGTGTGTCGACGATCAGACCGAACCGAACCGCCACGTCCCCGGTGGCCCTGCCGATGGTCGGGTCGATGCCCGCCGCCCGATCGGTCGCCAGCTGGGATACCGGCTCGAGCGGTTCGATGGTCCACCGCTCCGCGTGCAGTCCCGCGAGGAGCCGCACCGGCCCGACGACGCGTCGCTGTACTTCCGCGCGCAACAGGTGGCGCACGTGTCGCGCGCGGTAGAAGTGAGGGAGGGAGTCGCTCTGGTTGGCGTCGTCGATCGTACTCGCCTCACCCAAACCAAAATAGTTCTCGCGGTTCCAGCGCTCCGCCGAGCCCGTCACGCGCAATCGCCACCCGCGCACCAACGAAGGCGCGAAGGCGTCGAGCGTAAGAAACCGCGTGCCGGACGTGGAGACCTGGCCGTCGAGTGAAAGTGCCGCGACGTGCGGGGCCGGGTTATCGAAATCGGCGTAACGCAGCGGGGCAACGATGGCGAAGTATCCCCCGACAGTCGCACCGTCGCGTGGCGTCCAGAACAATTTCGGATACCACACGTCCTTGACGTACGATCCCGCCGGGAACAGCCCCGGAAGCTGCGCCGCCGCCGGAGAAGCGGCGGCGGCGGACAGACCCAGTGCAGCGACCAGCGACCAGCGTTTCACTGCGGCGGCTCGTAGAGGTATGCTGAGTCGTGTATGGCGGCGGTCTGACCATCGAACGCTGCATACCTCGACGGATAGAGTGCCGCCGCCCCGAAAACGCCGTTCTTGTTGATCGCGTAGAAATTGAGCTGGAAGTTTGGCCGGCCCCGCTCGTCCATCAGGCGCGGCTCGGTGGTCGCGACGACTCGCTTCAACGTCTCGAGCGCGGCGTCCGCGGGTGCCAGGCCACGGCGCATGTGTTCCACGGTCAGGAACGCGCCACACACCTGGATGTTCGCCTCGCCTCGACCGGTGGATCCCGACGCCCCGACATCGTTGTCGCAGTATTGCCCCGCCCCGACGATCGGCGAATCGCCCACACGGCCGGGGATCTTCCACGCGAGCCCGCTCGTGGTGGTAACCGACGAGATATCGCCCTGTGGATTGACCGCATTCATGTTGATGGTCCCGGTGGGCCGGACCACCATGTCCGTATCGTCCTCGACGTTGAGCCAGTCGTCCTCCGCCCCGCGATTGGCGCGCCAGTGCAGCCACCGCTCGCGTGAACGGTCGGTCATCAGATCTTCGTCCTTGAATCCGTACGACAGCGCGAACCGCTTCGCGCCCTCACCGACCAGCATGATATGATCGGTGTAGAGCAGTACGTACTTGGCGACGACGCTCGGCGTCTTGATGCCCTCAAGCGCCCCGACGGCGCCGGCCCGGCGCATGGGACCATGCATGCACGACGCGTCGAGTTGCACGACGCCCATTTCATTCGGCAACCCGCCATACCCGACCGACGTATCCTCCGGGTCGAGTTCCTGGATCTTCACACCCTCGATGATGGCATCGAGCGTGTCGGCGCCCTGTGCGACGAGCCGGCCGGCGCGTTCGACTCCCCGGATGCCGTTGGCGGACGCAACGACGACGGGCCGAGATGGCGGTCGCACGTGGACGGCGGGCGAACGCGGCAGGGCGGCGGGAACGCCGAGCGCAGCGGCGGCCGCCACGCTGGAGGTCGCGCCGAGAAAATCCCGGCGCGAGAACGAATCGGACACGATGGAAACCTCCTGAACCCGAGAGGACTGGCAGTGCGCCCCCCAAGATAACCGGGCGGACGGGTGGCGTGCCAACTTGATTCGTCCGAAGGGCCCGCATACGTTCCGGCTCGCCGTTTATCGAGTACGCCGACGCGCGGCCGGAGCCGGCAACAGGGCGGTCAAAACGACGTGTCTTCCGAACTCGGGCGTGATGCGCCCGATCATGTGGCGGTGTCCGTTGTCCTTCCGATCTACAATGAGCGGGAGAATCTGGGAACGCTGGTCGACGAGATCCTCGTCGCGTTCCAGGGGCGCGCATATGAGATCGTTGCGGTGGACGATCGGTCGACTGATGGGTCACACGGCGAACTCGAGCGGCTCGCGCGCGGTCGCGCCGGCGTGCGGATACTCCGCTTACGGCGCCACGCAGGTCAGAGCGCCGCGCTCGTGGCCGGATGGGACTCGGCACGAGGTGAGATCGTGGTGACGCTCGACGCCGATGGCCAGAACGACCCGGCCGACGCGCCCGGGCTGGTGGATGCGCTGGTCCGTGACGCCACGCTTGCGGCGGTCGCCGGCGTACGGGTCCGTCGCCGCGACGCGGCATGGAAACGGATGCAGAGCCGGATTGCCAATGCGGTTCGGAACGGGATAACGGGAGATCGCATCCGGGACACGGGGTGCGGGCTGAAGGTGTTTCGGCGCGCGGCGTTGGTCGATCTGCCGCGGTTCGACGGGATGCATCGGTTCCTGCCGACCCTCATACGTCTGCGGGGCGGGCGCGTCGCCGAGGTGCCGGTCAACCATCGCGCGCGCCGATTTGGCCGGAGCCACTACGGCATGTGGAATCGCACGTTCCGCGGGCTGTGCGACGCGATGGCGGTGCGATGGATGGCTCACCGGACGTTGCGATATGAGGTAGAGACGGACCCGGACGACGCGTGATGGGCGCCGGTGGCACCCCTTACGCAGACAGTCCGGCGGATCAATTCACGACTGGAAACCCTGAGATGACGACGGAGTCTTTCGGCAAGTTCTTTCTTCCCGGGCCGACGGAGGTGCACCCCGACGTGCTCGCCGCCATGACCGGGGCGATGATCCCGCATCGCGGCACCGCCATGGTCGACCTGCTCACCCGCCTTGAGGATCCGCTGCGACGGATGTTTCGGACCGAACGTCGCGTGCTGGTTGGCACCTGTGCCGCCACCGGGTTCATGGAGATGGCAGCGCGGTGCGGCATTCGCCAGCGGGCGCTATCGCTGGTCGGCGGGGCGTTCGGCGACCGGTTCGCCGCCATCGCGCGGGCCTGCGGACACGACGTCGTGACGCTCGAGGTCGAGCCGGGCCGCGTCATCGAGGCGGACATGGTTCGGGACGCACTGATCCGGTCGGACGTCGACGCGGTGACGATGGTCCACTCCGAGACGTCGACCGGGGCCCTCGCTCCCCTGGCCGACATTGCATCAGTCGTCGGGGATTTCGACGAGGTGCTCCTGCTCGTCGACGCCGTGACATCGCTGGCAGGCTCACCGGTTGAAACCGACCTGCTCGATCTCGACTTCGTCTTTACCGGATCGCAGAAGGCGCTGGCGCTGCCGCCCGGCCTCGCGCTCGGGGTGGCGTCCGAGCGGATGCTCGGCCGGGCCAGGACGCTGCCGGGCCGCGGCGGCTACCTCGACGTGCTGGCCTACGATGCGGCATTCGCTGACCGGCAGCCTACCAACACGCCGGCTCTTTCGCTGTTCTACGCCCTCGATACCCAGATGCGGCGGCTCGAGGACGCAGGCGGTATCGAAGCACGGTGGGCGCGGCACGACGCGATGCGGAGCGCCGTGGAAACGTGGGTGGCGGGTCCGGGCGGCGAACTCGGCTATACGTTTCTGCCGGCGGCGGGGCGTCGGTCCTGGACGGTATCGTGCTTGCGGGTTCCGGAAGGACGCAACGGGCGAGTGGTTGCCAAGGCGGCGGCGGAACGTGGCTGGACCATTGGATCGGGGTACGCCAAGCTCAAGGAGGCAACCATCCGGATCGGTCACATGGGCGATCACACCGTCGCACGCGTCGAAGAATTGCTCGGGGTCATTCGGGAGGTGTCAGCGTGACGTTCGTGGTAGTGGTCGCCGATCAGTTGAACGAGGCCGGCCTCGGGTTGTTACGTGACACGCCCGGTTTCGAGGTCGTCGTGACGACCGGGGATCGAAACGCGCTCGCGCGCGCGTTGCCGGACGCCCACGCGCTCCTGGTGCGATCCGACACGCAGGTGACCGCCGGGCTGATTGCGATGGCACCGTCATTGCGCGTCATCGGGCGGGCGGGGATCGGCGTCGACAATATCGATGTGCCGGCCGCGACCCGGGCGGGCATCGCCGTGCTGAACGCGCCCGGCGCCAACACGGTCAGCGCGGCCGAACACGCGGTCGCGCTCCTCTTGTCACTCGTGCGGCGGGTGCCGTGGGCGGTGGAGTCGATGCGGCGCGGCGAGTGGGACCGCAAGGCGTTTGCCGGAAGCGAGCTTCGGGGAAAGACGCTCGGGATCGTGGGACTGGGACGCATCGGGGCGCATATCAGCAAGATCGCCGTCGCCATCGGGATGCATGTCGTCGCGCACGATCCGTTCCTCACCGAAAAGCGAGCCAGGGCGCTCAGCGTCGACCTGGTCTCGCTCGACGATCTCCTGCGGGAGGTTGATGTGGTCACGCTGCATCTTCCGCTGACCGACGACACGCGCCATCTCATCGATGCGGAACGCCTGGCCCTGATGAAGCCGTCGGCCGTCTTGATCAACACGGCGCGAGGGGAACTGGTCGATGAAGACGCCCTGGTGGCCGCGGTCACCGGCGGCGTGATCGCCGGGGCGGCGGTGGATGTGTACAGCCAGGAGCCGTTGCCGGGCGACTCGCCCTTGCGTCGGACGGACCGCATCCTGCTGACTCCCCACCTGGCGGCATCGACGGCCGAGGCGCAGGAGCGGGTTGCCACCGAGATCTGCACCTCGATTCGCGATGCGTTAGTGAGCGGCGATGTGGGTAAGGCCATCAACGTGGCGGGTGTGTCCAGCAAGGCCATGTCCCGACTGCGACCGTTCCTCGAATTGGCTCGACAGATCGGGAGCCTGGCGGCCACGCTGTCCCGTGGCCGCGTCGAGGCGATCGAGGTGCACTACGGCGGCGCGGACGATGACGCGCCCCGTCCGACGGAGGTGGCGGCCGTCGAGGGCGCGCTGACCGCCATGGGAGTTGCCCCGGTGACCCTGGTCAATGCCGTCGCGCTCGCGGGGGAGCGCGGGATCGCCTTGAGCCGGCGTGCCGGTCAGGCGTTGTCCGGGTTCCAGATGACGGTCGGCGTCACGATCCACACCGATTCCGGCGCCAGCCGCGTCGTGGGCGCCCTGGTCGGCGAGGGACAAGGGGCAAAACGCATCGTCCGCATCGGCGAGTTTTCGGTCGATGTGCCCGCCGAAGGCTATATCCTCGTGCTGCGAAACCGCGATGTCCCGGGGGTGGTCGGGCAGGTGGGTACCGTTCTAGGGGAGGTGGCGACGAACATTGCGTCGTACCACCAATCGCGGCACGTGCTCAATGGCGTCGCGGGCGCGCTGGCGGCGATCGTGGTCGACCAACCGCCCGCAACCGAGGTGATCGAGCGGTTGGCGGCGCTGCCGGACGTGATGGATGTGCGGGTAGCTTCGCTGGGCGCGTGGGGGCGTGCCGGCTGATTAGTCTGCGTTCCGGCTGACGCGAAAGCGGCTCACCGCGTCATTCAGTTTCGCGGATGCCACCGCGAGTTCAGCCGCGGAGTTGGCAATCTCCTGGGTTGACGCGCTTTGTTCCTCTGACGACGCGGCAATCTGCTCGATCGCGGCTACGAACGTCTCGGTCGCTTCGGCAATCACCGCAAGCCGTTGGGTGATTTCCCCGACGAGATGACGGGCCTTCCCGGCGGCTTCGGCGATTTCCTGCGCCCACGCGCTGCCTTCGGATGCCTGTTCGGTGACGTCGCGGAGCCCCCCCGCCGCCGATTCGGCGATGTCGCGAACGGACGCGGAATCCTTGGCGAGCCGCAACAGCCGGCCGCTGGTGTGTTGAATTCCCTCGGAGACCCGATCCACGGTTTCCGACGTCGACACCGCCGCCTTCGCCGCCTGTGTCGCCAGTTTACGAACCTCGTCCGCGACGATCGCGAATCCACGCCCTTCGCCGCCGGCTCGCGCGGCTTCGATCGCGGCGTTCAGGGCCAGCATGTTCGTGCGATTGGCGATGGCCTTTGCCTGCGTGACGAACTGCTGCACCTCGTGCGACAGCGCGGCGAGTGACTCCGCGTCCTGGGTGCCCTGTTGGACCTCTTCGGCGAGTTGGGCGAGTTGGCGGCTACCGTCCTCGAGTCGCACCCGATGTTGGTCGGCGGTCGCGCGCAGGTGCTCGCTGCGGTCGGATGCGAGTTTGGCTCCATCGGCCAGACTCGACGTGATCGCCAGGATCTGCTGCGCGTCGCCGGCCGCCTTGCGCACCTGTTCCGCCTGTTGATTGGACTGGTCGGAGAGCCGCTGCGAGGTGCTGGCCATTTCGTCCGTCGACGCGGTCATTTCCTCGGTGCTCGCGGAGATCTGCTGGCCCATGGCGGCCAGTTCTTCCGAGGACCCACGTATCGCCTCGACCAGGCTCCGGAGCTCCGACACCATCGTCTCGACCGATTGCAACAGCGACTCCGCTTCGCCGCTCCCCACCTGGGCGCGATCGACGTGCACCGTCAGGTCTCCTTCGGCGACTTGGGCGGTGACCAGAGCGGCGGTGCGGATCGGCGTGATCACCCGTTGGGTCAACCAGTTCATCACGATCCACCCGAGCAGCACAAGGAGCACCAGGCCGGTGCCCGCCGCCCCGAGGACGATCTCGCGAATGGCCCGCGCCACCTGAAAGGCACTGCTGACCGGCTGCTGGGCGACGACCCACCAGCGACCTTCATTGGTCGGTGTGGTTGCCACCAGCCGGTCACCACGGCCGGGCAGGTCCATCCGCCTCACGACCGCGCTGCGTTCGCGCGGAATCGCGCGGGCCTCCTCCGGCGCCGTGAGGATACGTGCCGCATCGCGCGCCAGGATGATCCGCCCGGTGGAGTCGATCACCTCGACCGTCGCGTCGTTCGCGTCGTCCGTGCCGGCGACCAGGTGCGCCAGCCGCGTCAATTGCAGCACCCCCTTGACCACGCCGATCGGCCGGCCGGTCGCCGGGTCGTCCATCCTGACCGAGATTTCGATCGCCACGATCCCGGCGGACTCGTCGAGTTCCGGGTCGCCGATCGCGGAGCCGTCCCTCATCGCATCCTGCCACCAGGCTTCATCGGCCTGCGCGAAGTCGGAGGTCCGGTTGCTCCACGCCACGTTGAAGCCGTGCCGTTCAGTGAAAAAGATCTCGACGAGGTCGGAACCCTCCTGAAAGCTCTCGAGATAGCGCTGCACGATCGGGGTGTTTCGCAGGGCACGCGTGGCATCGAACCGTGCCTCCAGCTGGTCGATCGACAGGGTTGCCAGGCCGGTCCGGTCCGCGTCTGACGCCGCGTCCTGCGCGGCGGCGATGAGCGCGGGACCACGCGATAACGTGACGAGATTGGCCCGATTGTCGGCGAGATATCCCATGATCACGGATGATGCGCGGCGCGACACGCTCCCGAGCCGGAACAACGCGGTTTGCTCGAGCTGGGAGGTGATAATGCGATCGGCGAGGAACGCCCCAAGGCCAAAGACCACGACCGTCACCGGGACGGCGATGGCGATGATCGTCGAGCGGAGTTGCGACGAGTCGGCGGGCATGATGGCGGGAGAAAGGTATGGAAGGCTAGCAGGGTGGGCAAGCCATTGTAGATTACGCGACGCATGTCAGGCACGAACGAGCACCCGCCCGCGTACGACCCCGCCATCGTCGAGCCGAAATGGCGGCGACGGTGGGAGGAGCGCCGCACCAATACGGTGGACCTCACCGGCGCCGCGCGTCCGTTTTATAACCTCATGATGTTTCCCTACCCCTCGGCCGAAGGGCTCCACGTCGGCAACGTGTTCGCGTTCATCGGCAGCGACATCCACGGGCGCTACCGCCGTCTCCAGGGGTACGACGTGTTCGAACCGATCGGGTTCGACGCGTTCGGGATCCACTCGGAGAACTACGCGCTGAAGGTCGATACGCATCCCGCCAAGCTCATTCCCCGGAATATCGTGCGCTTTCGCGAGCAGCTTCGCCGGGTCGGGCTCATGGTCAATTGGGAGCACGAGTTGTCGACCACCGATCCCACGTACTATCGCTGGACCCAGTGGGTCTTCCTGCAGCTCTATCGCGCGGGGCTGGCGGAGAAGAAAGCGGCGCCGGTGAATTGGTGCCCCGAGTGCAAGACGGTCTTGGCCAACGAGCAGGTGATCAACGGATTCTGCGAGCGGCATCCAGAGATCGCGGTGATCCAACGCGTGCTCGAGCAGTGGTTCTTCATGATCACCAGGTACGCCGAGCGCCTCCTCGACAATCTGGCGACGCTCGACTGGTCGGACACCACACGGACGGCGCAGGTCAACTGGATCGGCCGTTCGGACGGGGCGGAACTCGTGTTCGAGACGCCGGTCGGCGAACCGATCGCGGTGTTCACGACGCGTCCTGATACCGTGTTCGGCGCGACCTATGTCGTCCTGGCACCGGAACATCCACTGGTTGAGCGACTGACCGCGGCGGAGCATCGCTCCGACGTCAACGCGTATCTGCGGCACGTCGCGCAGACGGACCTGGTGTCGCGGAAGGTCGGCGGAAACGACAAGACCGGTGTGTTCACGGGTTCGTACGCGCGCAACCCCGCGACCGGAGAGACGATCCCGATCTGGATCGCCGACTATGTGCTCATGGAATACGGCACCGGGGCGATCATGGCGGTGCCGGCGCATGACGAGCGCGACTTCGAGTTCGCCACGGCGTTCGGACTGCCGATCGTGCCCGTCATCGAGCCGGCCGACGGCGTGTCCGGCACGTTGCCGTTCACGGACTGGGACGGAACGCTCGTCAACTCGGGCGCCTTTGACGGCCTGGGCTGTCGCGAGGCCGTCGGGGCGGTGACCCGCTGGCTCGAAGAGCGAGCGCTGGGGGCCGGGCGCGTGCAATACCGGTTGCACGATTGGTGTATCTCCCGCCAGCGGTACTGGGGACCGCCGATCCCGATGCTCTACTGCGACGCGTGCGGGACCGTGCCGGTTCCTGAGGCGGATCTCCCGGTGATCCTCCCGCCGCTGGAGAACTTCCGACCGGACGAGAGCGGCATCTCCCCGCTGGCGCGCAACGAAGCATGGTATCGCGTTCCCTGCCCGACGTGTGGCGGGCCAGCTCGCCGGGAAACCGACGTCTCGGACACGTTCCTCGACTCCGCGTGGTATTTCCTGCGGTATCCGTCGACCGGCTTCGACGACCGCCCGATCGACGCCACCGTGACGAAGAAGTGGCTTCCGGTCAACACGTACATCGGTGGGAACGAACACGCCGTGCTGCACCTGATGTACTCGCGGTTCATCACGATGGTGCTGCACGACCTCGGCCATCTCGACTTCGAGGAACCGTACCGGACGTTTCGCGCGCACGGCATGATCGTGAAAGACGGCGCCAAGATGTCCAAGTCGCGCGGCAATGTCGTGGTGCCGGACGAGTACATCGGCCAGTGGGGCGCGGACACGTTCCGGCTCTACATGATGTTCCTGGGGCCCTACCTCGAAGGGGGCGACTTCCGCGACGAGGGCATCATCGGGCAGCGCCGATTCCTCGACAAAGTGTGGGATCTCGTCGGCGCGGTCACGGCCGGCGCGCCCGAACCGAACGAGGCCGTGCGCAAACTGCACCAGACCGTCCGGGGCGTCACGGATGATATCGCCGCGCTGCACTACAACACGGCGATTGCCAAGATGATGGAGTACGTCAACGTCCTGCGAGGTGCCGGCGAGGTGCCGGCCGCACTCGTCGAGCCGCTCGTAACCATGCTCTCGCCGTTCGCGCCGCATTTCGCCGAGGAATGCTGGGAGCGGTTGGGCCACGAGGGTACCGTCTTCGAGTCGGGGTGGCCGACGTTCGATGCCGATCTGGCCCGCGAGGACCAGGTCGAGATCGTGGTCCAGGTCAACGGCAAGGTCCGCGGCAGGGTTCGGGCAGTGGCCGGGTTGCCGGAAGAGACCGCCGTCACGCTCGCGCGCGAGGACGCGAGCTTACGTAAGTTCTTGAACGACAAGACGATACGCAAGACCGTCTACGTCGCGGACCGTCTGGTCAATTTCGTCATCTGATCGGTGGATTCCCGAGCGCCGCCGCGCTCGGTTCCCGCGCCATGCGACCATCCGGGCCATCCCAGCATCCTTCTCGGTGACCGTGCTGCGAGCGAACGTGGGAGTGATCGGCGTCCTGGACGACATCGCTATCGAGCGTGCCAAAGCGGGCCATTTGGACGCCCTGGAACGGGTGTACCGGGCCTACGAGGGGATGGTGTATGCGCTCGCCAGACGGGTCTGCAAGACGGCCGAGGACGCCGAGGACGTCATGCAGGAGACGTTCCTGGAGGTGTGCCGCAGCATCGGATCGTTCCGGGGTGAGGGGCCGGGGAGCCTGACAGCCTGGGTGAAGCGGGTGGCGGCGAACAAGGCGCTGATGCGCGTCCGGCGGGAGAAGTATCGCGAGGCGGACGAGTTCTCCGAGGACGGCCCGAATGCAGGCCGGCGGGCGCCAGATGTGGCGTTACAACTCGACCTCGAGGTCGCGCTGAGTCGGCTGTCCGATACGTCGCGCGCGGTGGTGTGGCTGCATGATGTCGAGGGATACACGCATGAGGATATCGCCGAAATGATGGACCGAACGGTCAGTTTCTCGAAGTCGCAGCTGGCGAGGGCGCACACGCGCCTGCGCGGCTGGCTCGGCGGGGAGTAGCGAAATGCATTGCACGATGGACGAGATGTTGGCGGTGCGTGACGGCGAGGGATCGGCCCGCGCCAAGGCGCATGTCGAGCAGTGCGAACGCTGCCAGGTGGAGATGGATCTGATCGCGCGGCGCGCCGCCGCCTTGCGCGCGTTGCCGGTTCGGAGGCCGCCCCGCGACCGGTGGTTGGTGGTTCGCGGCCAGGCGCTGGCTGAACGCCGACACGCGCGGCTGGCACGGTTTGGTTGGGGGTCGGTCGCGGTCGCCGCCGGCCTCGCGCTGGCCGTCGGGCTGCGCGGCGTCGAATTCAGTGGTCGCGACGACCGCCCCGCCGCCCTGGTCGCCGAGGCGGCGGCGGGCAGCGCCATCGATGATCTGGTGGCGCAGTCCCAGCAGCTTGAAGCCGCGCTGCGGGCATACGGTCCCGACGGGCGGGTGATGAGCGGTCGGGCCGCGAGCCTCGTGGCGGAACTGGAGGACCGGATCGCCCTCGTCGATCAAGGTATCGCGCGTGTGCGGGCGGTGAATGGTTCGCGGGAACAACTGGTGAATCTCTGGCGCGATCGCGTGCTGTTGATGGAGGGACTCGTCAACACGCACGTCACTCGAGCGTCTTACGTCGGATTCTGATCCGACAGCCAAAGAGGAGAACAACATGAAACGAGTCATACTCGGCGTGGTCGCGGCAGCGCTGGCTCTTGGCGCGACGGCCCACGCCCAAACGACGGATCAGGAGCGCCGCGAATTGCGTGAGCGGCTCCGCGAGTTGCAGCAAGAGATGCGCGACGTGCAACGGCGGTTGGGGAACCAGTCGTTCGACGGGCGGTTGGAGCCGTTGGTGTTGTCGCTTTCGGGAAACCGCGGGCGACTGGGCGTCGTGGTACGGACCGAGCGTGATCCGGAAGGTGAAGTGGGCGCCGTCATCGAAGCCGTGACACCCGACGGCCCATCGGACGAGGCCGGACTGAAAGCGGGCGACGTGGTGATCACGGTCAACGGCGAGCAGCTCGCGCAAACCGCGCGCCGCTGGCAAACGACGGGGGATCGGTTGATCGAGATCGCCCGCGAACTCGAGATCGGCGATACGGTGCGGGTCGAGTACGAGCGCGATGGGCAACAGCACCAGGCGACGATCGTTGCACGCCGCGTGCCCGGGTCGAGCTACTCGCTCGTCTCGCCGGACGCGCGCGTTGGGATGCTGGAAGGCAGCCGCGACGCGGTCATCTCGGCGGAGCGGATGGCCGATCGGGTCGCGCGCGTTGCGGGCGAGCTCAACCTGCGCCGGCTTGGCGATGAGCCCGGGTCTTTCGTGTTTTCGTTCGGTTCCCGCTGGGCCGATATGGAACTCACCGCGCTGGACGAGGAACTGGGAAGCTACTTCGGCACCACCGAAGGTCTGCTGGTGGTTCGAGCGCCACGCGACGGCATGTTGAACCTGAAAGGCGGGGACGTCATCCTGCGGATCGGTGGTCGCGTGCCGACCAGCCCGTCGCACGCCACCAGGATCTTGCGGTCCTACGAGCCCGGTGACGAGATCCGCATCGAAATCATGCGGAACCGCCAACGGAGCACGGTGTCATCGACCGTGCGGGAGGACGGCGGCGGATCGTTCTAACCGTCGTGGGGGCGCCTACGGTGTCATCGGCCGGTCCCGAACAACATCGCGTTGGTCAACAATCGCGCTGTTCCGCGCCAGTAGGCGCGGAACAGCGGGTCGCCCGCGAATAGCACGGCGTTCCCGCGCCCCTGACTTTCGACAGCCGCCCACGTCGTGCCTTTGACCAGGCGTTCGGTGTTGGGCCACACGAACCCCGAGAGTCGGGACGAGTCGGCGACGATCGCGACCGGGTTGGCGCCGGTGGTGGACGGCTCGAGGAACGTACTCCCACGCACCATCACGGCGAGTTCGGACCGCTCGTATCCTAGCGTCAACCAATGACTCCGGTCGAGTGCGGCCCGGAAGATGGCGCCCGGCACGGAGGTGACGGCACTCGTATCGGCATCGGGTGAAGGGAGTGGCGGCGTGAGCCCCTCGTTGCTCGGCAGCGAATCACCTTTCTCCTCTTTTTCTTCGTCGCCGTTGCTTCCCACCCGCTTCACGCTGCTCAATTCGACGCCGTCAGCCGAGAGAAACGTCGCCGCGCCATCGTAGGCGATCACCACGCCACCGTTTCGCACCCAGTCTATCAGGCGCTCAACTCCCCGATCGCCGAGCTCACGACGCACCGCACCCGCGGAGCCTCCCGGAACGATAAAGACGTTGTAGTCGGGGAGCGTCTGCATCCCCCCGATCGAGCCGAGCGGTACGGGCACGAAGGGATACCGGATCTCGGTCTCGAGGAAATGCCACAACGCCCCATAGCCGGTCTGGCTGGTCCCGTCCCCCATCGCGACGATGACCCGGGGCCGGAACACCGGTTGCACCGACTCGGAGCCCACCCCGACCGAACCGGAATCCGGAAACGCCGATTGCACCGCGGTGACGGACACGTGTGTCTCGGTGGCCAGCGTGCGGATCCTGTCGTGCAGCGTTTGGGGATTGCGGTTGGTCCGGACGACGAAGGTCCCGCGCGGGTAACGGTGCCCGTCGGCGCGCAGGGGCAGCGTGCTCACGTTGAGGACGAACCCCTCGTCGAGCAACGCGAATGCCAGCTCGGTGGCGGCCTGGCGATCGTTGGGGAAGACGTACGCGGATCGCGCGCGGCCGGCGACCGAGCCGGGGGCCGACAGCGCTCGGACGGCATCGCTGTCCGGGAGCGTCAATGGCTCGACGGTTGGCGCCACCGCATCCTCGGTCCAGAACGCGTCGAGTCCGAGCGTGAAGGGCAGCGACCACGCGGTGACGTCGTAGAAGTCGGCGCCCTCGGTGTTCGCGCTGCCGCGCCGCTGGTTCCGCTGAAACTTCGCCAATTCCCGGCTGCGGAACGGTTCGGCAATCTCGGCATCCGGCTCCAGCAAGGCACGCGCCATGCGTCCCCGCGGTTGCGCCAGATCAACGACAATGGCACCGGGTGCGAACGTGCGGCGGGACCCGCCCGCGGCGCGATCAAAGTACCCGTGCGCGGCCGAGCTGGTGTACGGCGCCGTCAGCCGTCCGACCTCGATGCCGTGGCCGAGCAACAGGGAAGCCAGGCGCGCGGCGTTGGTCGGATCGTTGTCAGGCAGGATCACGATGCGTTTCATGCGATCGGCCCGCGCGGCGGCGGTGGCGGTCTGGAAGAACGTGTAGAAGTCAATCAGCCGCTGCTGGCGATGTTCGGCCGCCGTCTGCACCGTCGCGAGCGACGCGACGTAGTGGTGGGCGATCCCCTCGGCAAACGTGATCACGGTCCCATCATCACGACGCCGTTTCAGGGCTTTCCCGCCGTCGGTTTCGTAGGTCATCCCGGTGGCGCCCCCGACGGTGGGAGCGGCGTCGAAGTAGCCCACGTAGTGGCCGTCGAAGATGTCGCGCGTGTAATACTGCCAGCCGAACCGATCGAACGCCTCGGCGTTCCCCCGCCCAAAGGTCTCGACCCAGGCCAGTGAGTTCTCGGTCATGTTGGTGTTCGTCGGCTCGGCGAAGGGGGGGAAGAAAAACTGCTCCGTGGTGGAGTGGTGATCGACCACCACCTGGGGATTCCAGCGCCGCATGATCGCGAGCGCCGCCCGGACCGGCGCCTGCGACTGGGCGATCAGGTCCCGGTTCATGTCGAATCGATAGTGGCTGTAGCGTCCCCAAATGGTCCACGGTTCGGCCCACTCGGATGCCCACGGTTCGTCGCTGCCGACCGCGATGGAATTAGACCAGACGGCGAATCGCTCGTGCCCGTCCGGGTTGGCCGACGGGCTGATGATGACCAGCACGCTGTCGAGCACCATCCGCGTGGTCGGCTCGTCCGACGCGATGAGCTGGTACGCAACCCACATCGCCGCCTCGAACCCCGCCGGTTCATTGCCGTGAATGGAATACGACAGAAAGACGACCACGGGGGTACGCCCCGCGATCGCGCGGGCATCCGCGTCGGTGGTGGTGCGTGCCTCCGTGAGCCGCGCGACGTCGGTCCGGATGTCGTCGAGCCGCGCGATGTTCGCCGCCGACGAAATCAGCACGACGCGCATCGGCCGTCCTTCCTCGGTGGTTCCGATCCGCTCGAAACGCGCCCGGCCCGCCGAAGCCGAGACCATCCGGTCGAGCACGTCCTGCTGCGGTTGATACTGTGTATGGCGGTCCCCCGCGTGATAGCGCAGCAAACTATCGGGTCTCGGGACCTCGGAACGGTACGGGCCGCGAGTGAAGAAACCGAACGTGTCGGCTTGTGCGGATGCGGTGTCGGGAAGGAACGCCACGAGCGCCAGGACGAGCAGCGAGGGACGGTGCATGGTTCTCATCAGGTGGAAGTTGCTGCGAACCTAGCGCGACGGCGGCGGGCACGGAAGCCGCGTTTGCGCTTGCCGGCCGTTTCTCGCATCCTTGGGACGCACGAAATCACCCGACCGCTGTGACCACCGCGTCGTCCTGGTCAGGAGGCTGAACATGCCGGAATGGGCTTGGGTTCTCTATCCGTGGATGCACCTCGTTGGACGAATCCTGTTCGCCGCGTTCTTTGTGGCGATGGGTCTGAGGCATTTGGCCCAGGGGGGCGGCGCGCCGGCCCAGAAAGCCCTGGCCATCGTCAGTGGGCTGGTGATTCTGGCGGGTGGGTTGATGGTCGCGACCGGGTGGAGTCGGTTCATCGGCGCCGGACTGCTCGCGATCTATCTGATGGCGGTGGCGCTGCTGACGCACGCGTTCTGGAAGGAGGCGGAACCTGGCGCGCGGGCGAACCAGATGATGCACTTCCTGAAGAACCTCGCGTTGGCCGGAGCGGCCTTGTTGATCGCGTACTACTCCTACCAGGAGTGGCCCAAAGACATCGTCTGACGATCGAGGGTACCGCGCTCGACCGGCTCCCGGTTATTTTTCAGGTCGAATGCAGAACCTGATAGACGAAATCCACGCCCTCAAAGCCGAACGCGGCGCCGCGATTCTGGCCCACAACTACCAGATCCCGGCAATCCAGGATTTGGCGGACGTGGTGGCGGACTCGCTGAAGCTCGCACGGCAGGCCACGGAGGTCGATGCCGACCTGATCGTGCTCTGCGGCGTGCACTTCATGGCGGAAACGGCCGCGATCGCCAACCCCGGCAAGACGGTCCTGATCCCCGACCTCAAGGCCGGCTGCTCGCTGGCCGACACGATCCAGGCACGGGACGTTCGCCAATGGCGTGAGGCGCATCCTGACGGCGTGGTCGTGGCCTACGTGAACACCGCCGCCGAGGTAAAGGCCGAGGCGGATTACTGCTGCACGTCCGGCAACGCCGTCGCCATCATCGAGGCCGTGCCGCCGGGCGTCCCGATCATGTTCCTGCCCGATTTCTTCCTGGGGAACTACCTGCGCGAGATCACCGGTCGCGCAATGGACGTTTGGCTCGGCGAATGTCACGTGCATGCCGGGCTCGGGCCGGATGTGGTGGAGCAGAAACGCCGGGCAATGCCGGACGCCGAGGTGCTCGTGCATCCGGAGTGCGGCTGCGTGACCAGCACGCTCTACTACATGAACGCCGAGGGGCGGATCAACGGCAACGGGACGCGGATCGTTTCGACCGAGCAGATGATGACGCGGGCGCGCGAGTCCAGCGCGACGCGGTTCGTGGTCGCGACCGAGACCGGTGTGCTGTATCGCATGCGGAAGGAGAATCCGCACAAGGAGTTCGTGGCCGCCGCCGAATCGGCCGAGTGCCGCTACATGAAGATGATCACCCTCGAGAACCTGCGTGACTCACTGCGCGATCTGAAGTACGAGGTCACGGTTCCCGCCGACACAGCCGCACGTGCGCGTCTCGCCATCGATCGGATGCTTGCGATTGGCTAAGCGCCTGGGCGCCGCCGAAGTCAGCCGGGCGCTCGCCGAAGACCAAGCCGATACGGACGTCACGACCGAGCTGTTGGGCGCGCTGGCCACGCGCGCCGCGTCCGGGCGCTTCGTCGCCGAGCAACCGTGCGTCGTCGCGGGCGGGCCGGTGGCGGCGGAAGTTTTCGCGCAGATCGACCCGGCGGCGACCTTCCGGTTGCTCGTGGCTGACGGGGAACGGGCAGGGCCCGGCGACGTGATCGCCGAGGTCACCGGGCCGAGTCGGGTGCTGCTCGCCGGGGAACGCGTGGCGCTGAACTTCCTCCAACGGCTGTGCGGCATCGCGACGCTCACGCGCCGGGCGGTCGACGGCGTGTCCGGGACGGCCGCGAAGATCACCGATACCCGAAAGACCACCCCGGGCCTCAGAGCGCTGGAGAAGTACGCGGTGCGCATGGGAGGTGGGGTGAACCATCGGTTCTCGCTCGGCGACGGCGTACTGTTGAAGGACAATCACTGGGCGCTCCTGCCAGCGGGCACGTCGCTCGGCGCGGTGCTCGACGGGGTTCCCGCGGGGATGCCGGTCATCGTCGAAGTGGAGACGACCGAACAGCTCGACGCGGCGGTCGCCGCCGGTGTCCGCCGCTTGCTGGTGGATAACCAGACACCCGCGCGGGTCGCCGAGTGGGTCCGGCGCTGCCCAAACACGGTCGAGATCGAGGCGTCAGGCGGCATCACGCCCGACACCGCCTGCGAGTACGCACGGGCCGGTGCAGCCTACATCTCGCTTGGCGCGCTCACGCATTCCGCGCCGTCCATTGCCATCAGGTTCGATCTCCAGCCACCACGCTGATTTTTCGTGCGGCGCTCCAGGGGGGGTTGACACGATACATCTTACGATATATCGTGACGATGTATCGACGCGTAATGTCGCGTTATGAAACAGGCGGAAACGGGGCGTTTCGGGCCCCGGGGGGAGGATTCAAATGCGTGGGAGACGATCGGAATGGGATTTCGTGTGGCCGTTTGGGTTCGGTTTTGCTGCTGGACGTCACGGGCGGCGACGGCGCGGCGGTGGGCAGTGGTTCGAGTCGGGGGATATGAAGTACGTGATCCTCAAGATCCTGCGTGACAAGCCGATGCACGGTTACGAGGTCATGAAGGCGCTGGAGGAGCGGACGCGCGGTTGCTATAAGCCGTCGCCGGGCACCGTGTATCCCACCCTCCAGTGGTTGGAGGACGAGGGGCTGGTCGACGCGCGCGACGCTGACGGCAAGAAGGTGTATGAGATCAACGATGCGGGCCGTGCGTTTCTGGAGGAGCACCGCTCCACGGTCGAGGACATCTTCGATCGGGTGTCCGAGACCATCGACCGGTTTGTCGGCGAACCGATGCCGGAGGTCAACAAGGCCATTGGACACGTCGTGTCGCAGGCGTACAAGGCCGCGTGGCGCCTCGACAGCGACGATGTGCGCGCCCGTCGCATCGCGGAGATACTCGATCGGGCGGCCGACGACATTGCCGAACTCCTGACTACCGAACCGGCCGTGTAACCGAACTCGTCGGGGACGCGTGAAAACCGTGTTGGCTGGCGGGGCTCGCTGCACTGTGTCTGTGGTCGTCGGATGTCATGGCGCAGACGTCGGCGGATTCCGCCGCGATCCGCGCCACGGCGCTCGTGGCTCCGCGTGAGCAAACTGTCGCGCACTCGCGACCATACGCAGTACCTGGCGGACGAGCACGACCATTCGGTTGCTGATGGAGCATTGACGCCGGCGACGTTTGAAGCTCCGATTCACCCACTCGAAACCCCGAAGACCCCTTTTTCGTACCCGTGCGTGTCACAGCACGCGTACTCTGGGCCTAGTTCGCCACGTACTCGAAGGTGATGGTCCGGACTCGCTCGACAGGCGCCTTGGGATCCGCCGGCATGAGCGTCGCCGTTGCCGCTGGCGAGACCATCGAGTCCGTCACGCGGGCGCGGGCGCCCGCCGGAAGGTGGCGCGTCACCGGCTCAGGCGCGGCGGCCAGTTCCGTGACGGTGCTAGCCAGCAGGGACATCGGCAGACTGACCTGAACCACCCGCACTGTCACCCGTGCCCGCGCGCTGCTCTGGGCTTCCGCGGCGTGCGAGAAGGCCGCCAGTGCCAGCATCGTGAGCATCGTCGTCGTGAGCAGCTTGATGGTCCGCATCGCCTTCTCCGTGGCCGAGCCGCAATCGTTGCGGCTTGTTCTGCCACTTCATAAGGCAATGTGCGTACCTGCGCGCGACTTCACTCTAATACGTTCATATACATACACTTATAGAAATTTTCTCTGCGTGGTACCTGTACGTTAACTGTACATTTACTTTACATTCACACTCTGCGGGACGCTGGCACAGTCCGATTGCGCAGGGAATCCGCGGGGAGGGCGCAGCCGTCGCGAATTGTAAAGAATCTGAACGGTTTTACAGCGGTGGAAGATGAGGTGGTGGGCGCGAGACTAGGGTTGGGTCGCGAGCCGGATAGCCGCGTTCCGCAGCGTTGCGGCGTGCCGGAGCGCCAGACGCAGCTCGGCGTCGTCAAGCGGGGCCGGCACGCCGTCGACCCACTTGGTCGACTCGACCAGCGAGCCGTCCGGGCCGAACAGCATCCGGATCGCAATTTCGCGTTGCGCCGTTGGATCCTGCGGGGTCGGGGCCGGCACGAGTTGCAGGGACTCGTGGTAGAACAGCGCGCCCTGCTGGAAGTAATAGGCGTTGGCGGCGGAGGCCTCGTCCTCGCCGAGCACCATGTGCTCCTCGAGGTAGCGCAAATTGCCGTTGTCGAAGTAGGCGCTGATGCGTGACGCCGCTTCTCCCTCCTGCCAGCTCCCGTCGATCCGTTCGAATCGACCGAGGGCCGCCACGACGTCCGCGGCGCGACGTGGCAGCGGCCCCATCAGGGTCGCGGGCTCGACCTCGAGTTCGATGCGGGACGCGTTGCCCTGGGTGAGGACCTGCTTGCTGGTGACGCTCGCGAAGAGAACGTCCGCGCCGTCCATGATGCGCGCGGCCACCGCGTACAGACGCATCGTGTCGATCAGCGCCCGGGCAACGGGCAGCTCGAACGCGATCGGCGGCGCGCCGCGCACGGTCACCGTGTCCTCCGTGAGGATGGTGGGCGGGACGTCGGAGCGCGTGATGTCCGCGAGCGTGACATACATGACGGCGGCGGGCGGCAGCGCGATGTTTGAACGGACGGTCACCACGCCGCCAACCTGGTAGACCTCTACGCGCTCGGCCGGGGCGCACGCGCCGAGTGACAAGATGAGTGCGGCGACGGTTGGGTACCGCATCGATGCGATCATCCGCATTCGCTCCGACGCCTCGCGCGGCGCCGCGCATGGCCTTCAGGCCGTGAACCGGCCGGCGCATGGGGGCCTGCGCCGCGGTTCACGAGAGCCCGGACACGATGAGCCACGTTCCCCACCCGGCCAGCAGCCCGCCGGCGACCCGTCCCATGCGCGGTCCATGCCGCGCGCCGTTCTCGATGCACACCAGCACCGTGATCGCGGCCATCCACGCGAGGTTCATCACCCCCACGGCGAACGCAACCGCCATGAGCGCCCAGCAACACCCCAGACAATACAAGCCATGTTTGAGGCCAAGCGACAGGATGCCAACCGGGCCGTCGCGCCATGCACGCATGAAGTACAAGAGCGGTGAGCGACAATGCCTGAGGCACGCCGCCTTCAGCGGCGTGAACTGAAACGCCCCGGCGCCGAGTAACACCGCACCTCCAACCGCCGTGCCCACGCGCGACCCGTGTGGCACGAGTCCGGCTTGCGCGACACCGACCTGTGCGCCGGCCGCGGTGGCCGCATAGACCATCCAGACCAGGAAGTAGCCCAGCAGAAAGACCGGTGCCGCGCCTGGAGCCGAGCGATCGTCGGTCGAGAGCACGACGATCCAGGGTGTGACGGCCGGCATCATCATCGCCAACGTCATGGCCGTCCACGCGATGAACGCGAAAGCGAAACCGCCGGGGTGAGCGGACACGGCGAGATACGCCCACGCGGCCGCCGTCATCGCCGCCGCTCCGCCCAGGATCACCCGGCGATCGTTCACCCGAGCGGCAAGCGCGTCACGCATCGGTGACGGTCCATTCGAACTGCGAGTACAGGCCGTGCGTGCCTTGGGTGGTGACACGGATCTCACCGTCGTCGTACGCGGTCGAGCCACGGGCAATGACCTGGCTCGGCGCATGGATCTGGTTGAACATGTTCTCGAACGTCACGACGCCCGCTCGATCGCGGCCGCGCAGCGCCTCGAGCGACGCCTCGACCACGCCGCCGATGCGCAGCGCCTTCGATTTGGCGTCGTCGACGATCTGAATAGGCAGGTAGCGCGTCTCGACACGCCGGCCGACGAATCGCGCGAGGACCGCCCACGGTCCGCCGGCATCGCCATTCAGGATCGCCTCGACGGCATCGCGCTGCGCCGGTGTCGCCGACTCGTCGATGATGAGCCGCTGCGTCCAGCCGCCGTCGATCATGTGCTGCGGACTGTCGTAGGCGACGACGGCGGCGCGGCCGGCCAGGTCGACGTCGCCGAATCGTCCCTCATGCATCGCGATGCCCCAGTATCCCAGGCAGCGTTCATGCGTGCAGAGTTGATCGAAGTGCACGTGGCCGGGACAGACGATCTGACAGTTGCAGTTCTCGAACAGCAGTCCACGCACCCACCACGCCATGACACCCTCCCGCATTCAGTTGGTCCGGAAGATCCAGTGCCGGTCGGGCGTGAGGTCGACCTCGCCGCGCACGCCGTCCGGACCCGTCTCCATGCGCATGTCGAAGATGCCGTACGGGGTCACGAGCGCATAGAGGTCGTCGTGTACGCGGTGAAACGGCATCCAGTCGACCGCGGCGTCGCGCACCCAGTCGCGGAACGGGTCCGGCATCGAGATCGCGCCCCCGGTGCCGTCGAAACGTATCGTCCCATCGGCCGGTTGGTCCCGGAGCGTTCCACGGTAGGGATGCTCTCCGGTCAGCGGCACGGCCGTCGGCTCGCCGAAGAGCAGCGCTTCGAACAGCAGCTGGGCGTTTCGCTCGACCGACGAAATCCACACGATGTTGGTCATGGTGGCGATAGCGGCGTCGAGGTCCGGATACATCACGAGCACGCTCCGCGCCCCTTCCATGGCGCCGGCGTGATGAATGATACGACGCGCGGCGAAATCCGTCCCGATGCGCCAGCCGATGCCGACGCCGGTCTCTTCGCCACGCTCGCTGCGCTGACTGGTGAACATCTCGCGCTGGATCGAATCATCGATGAACCCGGTGAAGTACCCGTTGGCGAGCCGCACCAGGTCGAGCGGCCGCGAGATGAGCCCGCCGCCGGCCCACTTGTAACTCGGGTCTTCCGGTGCCGGGACGAGCGCGGGAGCACCCCGCCGCGACCAGTACAGCTGGGACATGGTTGCGGGCGGGTCGGCGCGAAGATCGGGACCGGTATGCGTCATGCCGAGCGAGTCGAACACGGCCTGGCGCAGAAAGTCGAGGAACGGCACGCCCGCTGCCGATTCGATCACCGCCGCCAACAGCGTATAGCCGTGCGTGCTGTAGCGATATTGCGCGCCGGGCGGCCCAACGCGCGGGCTCTCGGCGAAGACGTCGAGTGCTTCAGTCACGTTCACGTAGTGGCGGTCGCGCTCGATGCGGTCGTCGGCCTGGTAGTGGGCGATGCCCGCGAGGTGTCCCGCCAGCATCCGCGCCGTGATCGCGTCCCCGCCCGGAAACGTCACGTAGCCGCGAATGGGTGCATCAAGATCGATGCGACCGGCCTGGTAGAGCCGCGCCAATGCCGTGGCCGTGATGATCTTCGCCACCGATGCGGTGCGGAACTGCGTGCTCGTATCGACCGGGAGGGCCCGCTCGATATCGGCAAACCCGAAGCCGTGCGCGTACACCACCCGTCCCTCGTGGAACACCGCCACCGAGAGGCCCGGGAGGCTCGCGGTCTCCAGCAGCGCCTCGGCGAGCGTGGTGACGAGCGAATCCGCGTAGACGCGGGTGCCCTCGCCGCCGGTGGGTAGGAAGCGCTGCGCGACCCCGGCCGCGAGCAACGACAGCACGATGAGGAACTGGAGCGAGGTGCGGCGGATGGTCATCATGCCGACACGGCGACCGCGACAGCGAGGTGCGGCACGGCACGCACCCAACGTAATTGGGTACGTAGGGGTCCGCGAATGAGAGTGCAATTGCCGTGCCCGCTCATGTGGAAAACACGCGCCGGTAACTCCTTATCGATCGCTCAGATACCGTTGTGGAAAACCGGCTCACACAACCTGTCGAGGCGAAGCGACACGGTCTCGGGTTGGACAGAGCGAACACCTATGGTGTCTTGGCGACGGGCGCGCTCATGGGCGAGCGTCAACGAGCGTGATCTGGTCGGGGTGATTGGGTACGACGCACAGGAACTCGAACGGCGCGTCGCCCCTCGCCCGATACCAGTGCGGCGTCCCAGCCGGGATGAACACCACATCGTCTGCCTGCACGTCGATCGTTTCGTCACCGATCCCGATCGTTGCGCGACCGCGGAGCACATACTGTTCGTGTTCCACCGCGTTCGTGTGCGCCGGCATGCCGCCGCCCGGCTCCATAATGAAGCGGCGCATCGCGAAATGCGGTGCTTCGTCCGGTCCGATCAGGATCTGGCGCGTCGTGCCGCTCCCGGCGTTGACCGGCTCCGCGGCGATCAGGTTGGCATGTTTGACTGGCATCGTACGCTCCCCTCGCTTCCAGGCAGTCCCGGGCGCGTTCACGCCCTGACGGTCGTGTGCGGCGCGCTCACCGACGGCCGTGCCGCCAGCGCTCCCTCCACGATCGCTAGTGTCTCCCACCCCGTTCTGCAACGATGCGGCGGTGCACCTCGGCGTTTTCCAACCACGGGCGCCGCTCGAAGTAACTGTCGGTCAGCTTCTTCACCTGCCCCGAGAGCAAGACCAGGGCGATCAGATTGGGCAGGATGACGATGCCAAGAATGATATCGCCGAGGTCCCATGCCGCGGCAGGTGCGATCAAGGCGCCCGCCACGTGCATGCCGACGTAGACGACCTTGTAGGGCAATACCGCCCTGGCGCCGAGCAGGTAGGCGGCGCAGCGATCTCCGTAGTAGCTCCACGAGATCGCGGTCGACAGCGCGAACAGCAGCACCGAGATGACGACGATGTAGTGACCCCAGTCGCCGATCGCCGAGAGCCCGCGGCGGAATCCCAGCATCGTGAGCGGCGCGCCGCCTTCGGGCGCGTCGCCGTACAACACGGTGTAGGTCGCGCCGTCGTCGCCCACCGCGTTCCGATCGGCGGGGATGATGCGTCCGCGGAACGGTGTGGTCTGGGCCTGATCGACGAACAGGCGGTCGACCTTCACGTCGTGCCACGCGAACACCGGGCGGTCGGACGCCTCGTTCGCCTGCGTCCCGTCGATCACGACCAGCTCGTCGGGGGGAGTGACGGCGGTGTAATGGCCGTCGACGCCCGCTTGGACGTAGGAGAGATCGCCGCCGTCGAGCGCCAGCTCGCTCGGGACGCGCGCGTCCCAGGCGCCGGTCATGATGATGACGAGCGCGGTCATGGACACGATCACCAAGGTGTCGATGAACGGTTCCACCAGGCCCACGACGCCTTCCGACACCGGCTCGTCCGTCTTCGCGGCCGCGTGTGCAATTGGCGCCGAACCCTGGCCCGCCTCGTTGGAGAAGAGGCCGCGATCGACGCCCCAGTTCATCGTGACCAGGATGGCGCCGACACCCGTGCCGGCGACACCGGCCGACGGTGAAAACGCCTCGCGCAGAATGAGCGCGATGGTTGGCAGTAATTGATTGGCGTGGAGCACGATGATGATCATGGCTCCGGTGACGTAAATCGCCGCCATCACGGGCGCGAGAATGGCGGTGACTTTCCCGATCCGCGTAATCCCCCCGATGATCACCGCGGCGACGATGGCGCCCGCCAGCAGTCCGGTCAGCAGGTTGGGCATGCCGAACTGCGTTTGCATCGTGTCGGCGACGGTGTTGGCCTGCACGGCGTTGCCGGTGACGAACGCGACCGCGCCCAGCATGATGGCGAAGAAGACCGCCATCCACTTCCAGTGTGGGCCGAGCCCCCGTTCGATGTAGTACATCGGGCCGCCGGAGACCGTCCCCTGCCATCGCTTCGTGCCGTCGGGCGATTCCACGTCGCGGTAGTGTTGCGCGAGCGTGACCTCGGAGTACTTGGTGGCCATGCCGAGCAGCGCCGTCATCCACATCCAAAAGAGCGCGCCCGGACCGCCGTAGTGAATGGCCCACGCGGCGCCGGCGATGTTGCCGATGCCGACCGTCGCGGACAGCGCCGTCGTGAGCGCCTGGAAGTGCGAGACGTCGCCGGGTTCGTTGGGATCGTCGTACCGGCCGCTGGTGACCGCGAACCCGTGGAGGATGCGGCGGAACTGGATGAAGCCGAGCCGGATCGTGAGGAAGATGCCCGCGCCCAGGAGCACGAGCACCTTGAGCGGCACGACCTCGCCCCGGATGGGCAGCCCGAAGTGGTCGACCAGGTCCTTGACCGAACCGATGAGTTGTTCCAGACCCTCCATGCGCTCTCCGTGGTCTATCGGGGCGAGTAGAACATAGGCGGTGGCGTCCGAGGTGCTACCGTGCACGGGTGTCGGCGTTCCGCCGGCGGGTCCTCACGAGAGTTCGATAATGCCGGCCGGACAGCGTAGCGTCGCGACGAGCCCCGCGACTGGTGCTCGTTCGACGTCGAGGGGTACGTCGAGCGCCGCGAGCAACGGCCGTATCACCGAAGGGTCCGGGTGCCGGGCGTGGACGGAGAGCAGCCTGCACGTGGACTCCAGGGTCGAGGCCGGGTGGGCGGTATCGCCCCAGTCGATCAGAAACGGGATGAGACGGTCACCGTGCGGCATCGCGCCGCCGATGGCCGGACCGCGGATGGCGAGCCGCCAGGCGAGCCGAGTGCCGTCCGCCCGCACACGGTGCATGTCCAGCACCGGCCCTGGATCGTAAGCCCGAGCGCGAAGCGCGGCGACGCGCGCGTCGAGATCGGTTTCGCGAAGCGCCCAGGTCACCAGGCGAGGCTCGGTGAGTGTGTCGAGGCCGAACGGTCGTGGACCGGCCGGGGTAGGTTGGTTCGGATCGGGGCCGATGATCTCCAGGTAGCAGTCATGCCCCAGGCCGACGAGCTGATTGGCGGTGCCGAGTCCCGCGTGCTGGCCGCCCGGTGTCGGACGGACGCCCAGTCGTCGCCCGATGGCATCGGCGCCCTCGGCGAGATTCGGCACGCCATAGACCAGATGATCGATGCGCAGCGGGTGTTCCCCCTAGGCTCACACGGTTCGAGGTGACAAGTTACCGAGCGCGTTCACTTCATGGAGGGTCGCATGTCCCCGTTTGGAATCTCCCGTCCCGGTCGGCGACCGGCGTTGGCGCTGATCGTGCCGTTGTTCCTGGTCTTGCCGGCCGCTGCGGTGGCCCAAGCACGCCGTGCCGAGACCGGTGCGCTCCCGACGATCGAGGAGAAGACCGCCGGCATGCAGCGGATCGAGGGGTTCTTCCCGCTCTACTGGGACGCGGGGATGGGCACCCTCTACATGGAGCTGGCCCGGTTCAACACCGAGGTGCTGCACATTCGCGGCCTCGCCGCCGGGCTCGGATCGAACGATATCGGACTCGACCGGGGAAGCCTGCTCGGCTCGCGCGTCGTGTCGTTCGAACGGGTCGGCCGCAAGATCCTGATGGTGCAGCCCAACTACGACTACCGCGCGAGTAGCGCCAATCCCAACGAGGTCCGCGCGGTGCGCGATGCGTTTGCGCGGTCGGTGTTGTGGGGATTCCCCGTCGCCGCGGAAACGGATGGGCGCGCCCTGGTGGAACTCACCGACTTCGTGATCAATGACGCGGACAACATCGGCGACCGAATGCAGCCGGGGCAGTACCGGCTCGATGCGAGTCGCAGCGCCGTGTCCATGCCGATGACGATGGGATTTCCCGAGAACACCGAGATCGAGGTCGAACTCACCTTCACCCGCCGTGCAGGCGGTGGGCCGGGCGCGGGAGGGTCCTTCGAGGGCGTGGGCAGCGTCGCCGCCACGCCGGACGCCGCCACGCTGCGGGTGCACGATTCGTTCGTCGCGCTCCCTGACGACGAGTACGTTCCGCGTCCGTACGACCCGCGAGCGGGATACGGCGGAGCCGGCCACGCGGACTATGCGGTAGCGCTTGGCGAGCCGCTGCTGAAGCGCTTCATCCGGCGGCACCGGCTGCGCAAGGTCGATCCGTCGGCGGCGGTGAGCGAAGCGGTCGAGCCGATCGTGTACTACCTCGATCCCGGCGCGCCCGAGCCGATCCGCTCCGCGCTGTTGGATGGCGCGCGTTGGTGGAACCAGGCGTTCGAAGCGGCGGGGTATCGCGACGCGTTCCGTGTCGAGATTCTGCCCGAGGGCGTGAGCCCGCTCGACGTGCGCTACAACGTCATCAACTGGGTGCACCGCTCCACCCGCGGCTGGAGCTACGGCGCATCGGTCACGGACCCGCGTACCGGCGAGATCATCAAGGGGGTCGTGACGCTCGGCTCGCTGCGCGTGCGCCAGGACTACCTGATCGCCGAGGGCCTGCTGGCGCCGTACGTGAATGGGACGGAAACGCCGCCGGAGCTCGCCGCCTGGGCACTCGCGCGGATTCGACAGCTCTCCGCGCACGAGGTGGGCCATACGCTCGGCCTGGCGCACAACTACTACAACAGCCGCGCGGGCCGTATCTCGGTACTCGACTATCCGCATCCCCTCGTCACGCTCGCTCGCGACGGTACGTTCGACTTCTCACAGGTCTACGCCGAGGGCATTGGGGAGTGGGACAAGGTCTCGATCCTTTACGGGTATCAGGACTTCCCGGCCGGCGTCGACGAGGCCGCCGCGCTCGCTAAACTGCTCGCCGACGCCTGGGCGGAGGACCTCCGATTTCTCACCAACCAGGACATCGAGATCACGCCCGCGGCCGATCAATGGGCCAACGGCACCGACGTCGCCGCCGAGCTCGACCGGATGATGGAGGTGCGGCGCGCGGCGTTGCAGCGGTTCGGTGAGAACGCGATCAAGCGAGGCATGCCGCTGGCGACCATGGAGGAGGCGCTGGTCCCGCTATACATGCACCACCGCTACCAAGTGAGCTCGACCGCGTCGGCGATAGGCGGGTTGAGGTACGTCTACGCCATGCGCGGCGACGGGCGCACGCCCGTGCAGCGGGTGAGCGGAGCGGAGCAACGCGATGCCCTGCGCGCACTGCTCGCCACGCTCATACCCTCGTCGCTGGCGCTCCCGGAGACCGTGCTGCGCGGACTGCCGCCCCGGCCGATGGGCTACTTCCGTCACCGCGAGCTGTTCCCGCGTTACACCGGCGGCGGGTTCGACGTGGTGACGCCCGCCGTGGTCGCGGCGGGTCACACCATCGCCGAACTGCTGGATGACGCTCGCGTCGCGCGCGTGGTCGAGCAACATGCCGTCGATCCCTCGCTACCGGGTCTCGAGGAGGTGATCGACAGGCTGTTCGAGGCCGCGTTCGATGCGCGCGCGCCGAGCCCGTACGAGGCGGAACTGCGACGGGCGGTGCAGTCGGTGGTGATCGAACACCTCTCGAGGCTCGCGGCGACGGCGCCCATGCCGCAGGTGCGGGCGGTGGCGTCGATGCGACTCGAGCGGCGTTTGGCAACGCTGCAACGCGAAGCCGAGCGCGCCGACGAGGCCGACGCGGCGCATTTCCGGCAGATCGCGGGCGACATCACGCGCTTCCTCGAGCGACCGGGCGCCGCGCTGGACGCTCTCCGGATCCCGACGGCACCGCCGGGTGCACCCATCGGCGACCCGGCCATGGACTGGTTGGGTACCCTGGAGCCGGCCTGCTCGCACCGCTGGTGGTGATATGTAGGTAGCTGGTTCCTCCCGGCGATCCCGTGTGACTCTTGACATCGAGAGCTGCGGACACTATTGGTAACCATATGGTTACCAATTCTCAACAGCTCGACCGCGCCTTTGGCGCCCTGTCCGATCCGGTCCGCCGCGGGATTCTCGCGCGACTCGCCGTCGGGGAGGCATCAGTGGGCGAACTGGCCCGGCCCTATTCGATCTCGCGTCCGGCGATCTCCAAGCATCTTCGCGTGCTGGAGCGTGCCGGGCTGGTGCAGCGCACGCGCGCGGGTCGGGTCAGCCGTTGCGAATTGGATCCGTCGCCCATGCGGGACGCCGCCGACTGGATCGAGCGGTACCGCGGACTTTGGGAGCATCAACTCGATGCGCTCAAGCGCTATCTCGAAGACGAAGCCGGCGCCGGCAACGACTCCACGACCCACCATCAGGAGGACACACCATGAGCACTGACACGACCACGACACTCAGACTGTCCCGTGTGATCGCCGCCGATCGCGCACGGGTATTCGCGGCATGGACCACCGCGGCGGACATGGAGCGCTGGGCCGCACCCGAAATGGCGTCGATGCTGGGGGTCGAGGTCGACCTCACGGTCGGCGGGCGGTACACGATTCGTATGCGGGGTGAGGAAGGACAGTCCTACACAGCGGTCGGCCAGTACAGGGAGATCGATCCGCCCCGTAAGGTGGTCTACACCTGGGACTGGGAAGAAGAAGCGAACCAGGTTGGCGAGACGCTCGTGACGGTCGAGTTCAACGATATGAACGGGTCGACCGAAGTCGTGCTCACGCACGAGTTGTTCCCCAACGCAGAAGCCAAGGGCGCGCACGAGCAGGGGTGGAGAAGCTGCCTCAACCGCTTCGAGGCGCTGTTCGCGTAGCGGACCGCGGTACGGTCATGTGCCGGCTTCGGCTCGCGCGTTGGGTGGCGCGCCTGGAAGAGATGCTTGGCGATGGGCACCATTCATGGCGCGTCGCGCAGCGCCGAGCCGGGGCTTGAGCCCCGGAACCATCCAACGCCGGCGGACACGCTGCACGTACCTGCCGCGTCCGTCGGGAACGGCGCCAGACCGGCGGTCGCCGTCAGCCGCTTCGCGGTTTTCATCCCAAGCGGCGTACGAACCCGCCGGCTACCCTTCGCGCCAGCGCGGCGATACGCCGGCTGACAGCGTCGATGCCGAGTCGCGTGGGTGAGTACGGCGCCGCGCGCCGCACGAACGACTCCAACTCGGCGAGTTGATTGTCGAGTCCGTGGATCACACGTTCATCGTACGTGAAGCCGCCTTCCCAGAACAGCCACTGCACGCGTTCGCGCTCCGGCAAGTGCCGGAAGTGCGACGCGGGCAGTGAGAAGCGCCAGTGACTGTGGATTGCGTGGAGTTTGGGCAGGAACGTGATGTGGTTCTCCCCGATGTCGATCAGCCAGCGATGGTGCGAGAGGCCGGCGGTGCGCGGGTGCTCCCAGCCGCGACACGTTTCGGCCACGCGTGACGGCACCTCGACGTACCCGCGTTTCCCGATCCGAATCATCTCGTCGCACACCCACAGCGGATCGCGGATGTCCTCGAGCACGTGCGAACAGATGACGAAGTCGAAGTGCTTGTCGGGAAACGGATACGGTTCGCGTCCGCAGATGTCGCGGCGGATCCAACGCCCTTCGTCGAAGTGTTCTTCTTCGCCGCCCTGATGGTCCGGCAGCCCCACGGTGCGGTAGAAGCCGCGGGTCTCGAACGACTCGGCGTCCATGACGTAGTTGGCCCGATTGAACGGGCACGCCCAACCGCCGATGTCGAGCACGAGATCGCCCTGGTTCAGATGATCGAGGATGCGGTCAGCGTTTGCCGGATACATGTCGCGCGTGTCCCGTCAGTCTGTTCCCGCCCGCTCCGTCCGTCCGGCGGTATTCCGGGCTTGCAAGCCCTGTTCGCGCCGCTGGCGCGCCGACGCAGGCGTGCTTGAGCACGCGTCGCCGCAGGCGCACAGCCGGCGCTTCAGCGCCGGAATCCCCGATATGCTCCCATCAACGCGGTGCCGCACGCTACAGAATCCCACCGGTTCGGAAACCGATACCCACGAGCAGGAACAGCACGGCGAGTACGGTCACCGCGACGATGTGGGCCGCCAGCGCGGGCAACGTGTGGGCGTCGAGCTTGGGGATGAGGCGCACGCGTGCGTGAACGGCGAGCATGATCGTGAGCAACAGCAGGATGAACTTGATCCCGATGTGCGTCGCGACCGGCCCGTCGAACGAGAACCACTGCGCGTGATTCGGCAGCAGCCGTTGCGCGAGCAGAAACCCGGTCACGACCTGGATCAGGAGGGCGGGGATACCGAGTTTCTCGAACCCGTCCTCGAACGCGGTGATGATGGCGGGGTCGCGTGCCCGGAGCGCACGCGGCAGGATCGTGATGCTCAACACGAGATGTCCACCGGCCCAGACGGACGCGCCGAGCACGTGCAGGAAGAGAACGAGCGTGAACATGGTCTGGTTCATGGAACCCCGATGAGGCCCGGAGGGAAGAGGTCAACGTGACGCGCGTTCGTAGATCCACGCTCCCGCGAAGGTGGTAATCACCATCTCGGGCAATCCCCACGCAACCAACGCGACGCCGAGCGATAGGGGGAAGATACCCATCGCCACGAGGTACCACGACGACAGCACGTAGATCATCAGCCACGCCGTGAGTCCGGCGGCGATCGCCGTCGGCCCCGCGCGCGCGAACCGCGGTCGCATCGCGACGTAGAGCCAGACCGTGGAGGCTCCGAACACCAGGCGTTGGAGCGTGTGCGACACGGCAACGCCGACCGTCGCCTGCATCGTCAGTCCGATTGTTCCGAGGGCGGATTCGAGCGCCGCCCCGCCCCACAGGGCGGCCCCGCCGAGTCCGAGGGCGAGATCGACGATGCCCGCCATCAACGCGCCGAGCACCAAAGCGCGGCCGCTCATGTGGCCGCCTGCTCGAACAGCGCCAGCACATGTTGCCATCCGCCGTCGTATCGGCCGCGGACATCGGCGGCGTCTTCGCCCATCGCTTCCCAGTGCCGGTGGGTCAACTCCACGAGCGTCCCCGTTTCCTGGGGCGCGAACGTGATCTCCACCTCCTGTGCCGACTCTGGGCCCCGACCGGGGTGCCACGTCGTCACCAAGCGCCCTGGCGGCTCCCACACCGTGATCTCCCCCCAGTCCGATTCGGACCCGTCCCGCGCGCGCTCGTAGAACCGCCCGCCGACCTTGGGTTCGATGATCACGGCGGCCGTCTGCTCGCCCGCAACCGAGTGGGTGTCCATCGGCCACCACGTTGCGATGCCTGCGGTGAAACGCTCGAACGCCGCCCGGGGCACCATCGGTACGGTGATGCGTTTGACAACGGGGGGAAGCTGGGCGGTTGCGTTGGGTTCAGGCATGTTGCTCTCCTTTGAAGTGATCCAAGACGGAAGACCAGAAAGACGCGGCGTAGTCCCTGAGGGCATTCAGGCCCTCCGGGCGGAGCCGGTAGATGCGGCGCGTACCCTCTCGGCGGCTCTCGACCAAACCCGCTTCACGCAGGACACGCAGGTGCTGCGACACCGCCGGCTGGCTCACCGGCAACGCCGCCGATAGCTCGCCCACGCGTTTCGGGCCGGTGCGGAGCAACTCCACGATGCTGCGCCGGGTGCGGTCGGCCAGCGCGTCCAGGACCTTATCATAAGTTATCACGAATATACGTAATAACTTATTATTGGCTTCCTGTCAACGCTGGTCTGGGCCTCGGAGCGATCCGGGCCCCCCGTTTTGTGATGTTGAGAGGTAGCGATCTAGACCCGGCCATAGCCGGTCTAAGCCCTTATATTGTCAAGACTTGACAACGGTGCGAGATCCCTCGCGGTGGCATAAGTGTTTGCGTCACTTAATGTTAGGGTTTATCATTACGAGCACGAAAACCACTCAGCGCGGGGTGAGCATGTCAGTTGACAACGCAGAGAAGGCGAGGGTTCTAGCCCTGGTCGGAGACCCCCACGTTGTTGATCAAGACCTTCAGGAGTTTAGCAAGAGCGCAAACTTCCTCTCGTCCGAACGATCTGAGATTATCAAGAAGTATCCCAAGCAGTGGATCGCACTCCTTGCAGGTGAGGTGCGCGCGCAAGCAGACTCGCTGCCAGAACTGATTCGGGAAGTAGAGCTACTCGGTCTACCCAAGAGCAAGCTGATCATCCGGTATATCGACAGACCGAGGCGCGCCCTCATCCTGTAGGCCCGATGACTACACTCCACGTGTCCTTCGCCGGCAGGTACGGCGGCACGACGGGCGCTCCATATGTTGAGGGGCGCCTATTGTTTCCTAGTTCCAATACTACCGTAGACATATCCTTCCTTGTGGATACGGGAGCCGACCGTACTGTGATCATGCCAGTTGACATGATTAGGACAGGGCTCGATCCTGCAAAGTTCACCGATCAAGCAGATGTTGGCGGCGTCGGTGGACCGGCAAGAATGTTTCAGGAAGTCGCGGCTGTGATCTTTGCCGAACCTACAGTGGCCGTCTACGTATACGTCCTAAAGGTCTTGGTTGCGCCGTTTTCTCCGGAGTACTTGCAGCTTCCATCCCTGCTCGGCAGGGATATCATCGATAGATGGCGAATGATCTGCGACAAGACGAGGGGTGAATTGAGTTTCGAAATCGTGACTGCGGATATGACCGTGCCGATTCCAGCACCGCCGGCTGCCCGCGCTGCTGGACCCTAGCTTTCCCCTTGTGGATTCCTGGGATCAGGCCACCCTGGGCCGTGGAGCCGCAGCGGCGGACAGTCGTGATTGCGGCTCGTGCCCACCTTCCCTAGAGTTCGCTCCGTCCATCGCCAGGAAGAACGGTGCAAACACCGAGGAAGATCCTTGCGGTCGACGCGCACGCCGCGGGAGAGCCGGGGCGGGTGATCGTCGGCGGCGTGCCGGACGTACCGGGGTACTCGATGTTCGAGAAGATGCGATACCTCGAGCGGCACGCCGACGGTCTGCGCAAGCTGATGCTCAGGGAGCCACGTGGCTACCCGGCGCTTTGCTGCAACCTGTTGCTCCCGCCGACTCGGCCCGAGGCGGACGCCGGTTTCGTGATCATGGAGCAGACCGAGTACCCGCCGATGTCCGGCAGCAACACGATCTGCGTGGCAACCGTGCTGATCGAGACCGGCATGGTCGACGTCACTGAGCCGGTCACCGAACTGACGCTCGAAGCGCCGGCCGGCTTGATTCGGATTCGCGCCATGGTCGAAGACGGAATGGCGCTGGCCATCTCATTCGAGAACGTGCCGTCATTCGCCACACACCTCGACGCCGCGCTTGACGTCCCGTACCTGGGCACGGTCACCGTCGATGTCGCCTACGGCGGCATGTTCTACGTCATTGCCGACGCGGAGGCGCTTGGCATATCGCTCCGTCCGGAGAATGGCGCTGAGATCGCTCGGGTCGGCGCGATGCTGCGACAGGCGGCCGCGGAGCAGTTGCCGGTGAGCCATCCCGAGCAACCTGAGATCAGCGGCGTGTCGATTGCACAACTGTCCGGGGCCCCGACCGTCCGCGGCGCCCATCGTAAGAACGCGGTCGTGGTCTCGACCGGCGCGGTCGACTGGGATCGACTTGACACGTGGACCGGCGCGCTTGACAGGTGCCCGTGCGGGACCGGCACCTCAGCGAAGATGGCGGTACTGCATGCGAAGGGCCTGCTCGCCCTCGATACTGATTTCGTGCACGAGGGCCCACTCGGCACCACGTTCACCGGCCGGCTGGTGCGCACGACCCGCGTGGGCGACTACGATGCGGTCGTGCCGGTCGTGACGGGCCGTGGCTGGATCACCGGCCGGAGTGAGTTCATCCTCGATCGCAGCGATCCCTTCCCGGAGGGGTACACGATGGGCGATCTCTGGTAGCGACCGTTCGATCAGCTTGGAGTGCCAATCTGATGACCACTGCCCCCGCCCCGCGGTTCGCCCCGAGCAAGGCCGAGCGGTTCAGCGACGCGTTCTCTTTGCTGCTCAGCGGGATCTTTCTCACGTCGCTCACGGTCGGGAACATCATCGGCGTCACCAAGTTCGTCGATCTGGGGCTGTTCGTGATTCCGGCGGGACTGCTCGCCTACCCGATCACGTTCCTCGCCACCGACCTCATGTCGGAGATCTACGGCCGACGGCGGGCACAACAGCTCGTGTGGATCGGATTCGTCATGAACATCTTCATGCTCGGCCTGGTGGCGCTCGGGCATGTCTTGCCGGATGCGTCGGGCGTGTCGGGCGCCGCGTCGACGTTCGATACGGTGTACGATTTCATGAAGCCGAACGTGGTCGCATCGATGATCGCGTACCTGGTCGCACAGTCGCTCGACGTGCAGGCCTTCCATTTCTGGAAGCGGCTGACCAAGGGCCGGCACCTGTGGTTGCGCAACAATTTCTCCACGATCGGGAGCCAGCTCGTCGATACGATGCTGATCCTCTCCATCCTCTACGCGTCGGGCGGGCTGGGGGCCGACATCGATTCGGTCGCGAAGTTGGTCCCGCTCATGCTCAGTTCGTACGCGTTCAAAGTCGTCTTCGCCCTGCTCGATACGCCGTTCTTCTACCTCGGCGTGTACCTGCTCAAACGCAACATCGTCGTGCCGCCGGACGCCGTCGACGAGTGAACCCACGTGGTGGGGTCGGGGCTCAGGCACGACTTCAAAGACCTGGAGTTCGACCGATGTGCCGGGCCTCGTCGCTCGCCGTGCTGGGACTGGTAGGTAGTCTCGCCGCGATACCTCGCCTGACGGCTGCCCAGGCCACGGCGACGGTTCCCGCGGCGCGACAGTTGATTCAGCAACGCTAGTACGATGAAGCGGCCACGATGCTCGAAGCTGTCGTCGCCGGTGAGCCGGAGCATGCGCGTGCGTGGCTGTTGCTGCGATTCGCGCGACACGCCAACCGCGATCTCGACGCGGCGCTGGTGGGCGTTTGCTTGGCTGCGCCGCTCGATCGAGACCGGCCGGATGAACATGACCAACATCGCGTTCGACACCGAGGGCAACAGCCTGCGCACCGATCCGCGGTATCGCGCGTTGTTCCCGACGGAGGCGGAGTTTGCCGATCCGTTCGTGGAACGCGACGTCGAGATCCTGCGGGAATGGCGCGGCGAAGCGCAGGGTGACCAATTCGGCTGGATCGCGCGCCATATCGGCGACGTCGGTGGGGATGGCGTCAACGACGTCACCACGTCGGCCCCGACGTTTTCAGGAAACGGACCGAACGCCGGAAGAGTTTACACGTACTCCGGCCGCACGGGCGCGTTGTTGTGGAGCGCGACCGGCGAAGCCGGCTATCAGCTCGGTATCGGGATCGAAGCGGCGGGGGACGTGAACGCGGACGGCATTCCCGATGTGATCGCCGGGGCGCCCGGGGGCGCACGCACGTTCGTGTACTCCGGTGACGACGGGAGCGTACTGCACGAGCTGCACGGTGAGCAGGCCGACGACGCGTTCGGGCGGAGAGTCTCAGACATCGGCGACGCCGACGGGGACGGATACGCCGACCTGCTCGTCGGCGCTCCGCAGAACGATGCCATGGGTGAGAGCGCCGGCCGTGCGTACGTCTACGCTGGCAGGGACGGGTCGGTGCTCATGACGCTCGACGGCGAACGGGCCGGCGACGGGCCGCAGGACCGCAGCAGCGACCCGACGGGCAGAAGCCGCTCGCCACGGCAACGGCGGTGGAACTATGCCGCACGTTGCGTGGCGTGAACCTGGATGTGCGCCGCGTGCCGGGGGCCGCGCTGGTGAACGAGGCAACCGGCGGGGTGGTGTACACGCCGCCCGAGGGCGAGGCAGCGTTGCGAACGCTTCTGGCCAATTGGGAGCGGTTTCTTCACGATGCCGAGGAGGTGGACCCTCTTATCCGGATGGCGGTGGCGCACTACCAGTTCGAGGCGATCCACCCGTTCACCGACGGCAACGGACGCACGGGGCGGATTCTCAATCTGCTCTTTCTCGTGGAGCAGGAGCTTCTGGAGCTTCCGGTGCTGTATCTGAGCCGCGCGATCATTCGAAGGAAGGCGGACTATTACCGGCTGCTCCTGGCGGTGACCACACACGACGCGTGGGAGGACTGGATTCTCTATATGTTGCGTGCGGTGGACGAGACGGCGCGCTGGACTACGGAGCGCATCCGCGCCATTCGACAACTGATGCAGGAGACGGCCGAGTATGTCCGCGCGGAGGTGTACGGGGCGTACAGCAGGGAGCTGGTGGAGCTCATCTTCGTTCAGCCCTACTGCCGGATCAAGAACGTCGTCGAGGCCGGGATTGCCCAGCGCCAGACGGCGGCCGTGTACTTAAAGCAACTTGCGAGTGCCGGCGTGCTGGAGGAGGTCAAGGTGGGCCGCGAGAAGCTGTTCATCAATCCGCGTCTGATGCGGCTCCTCACGGCGGAGGATCCGGGCGATCTGTCGTTCCCGGCACCGGCGCGAACGCTCAGAGTCAGGGAATAGCACGATGAGTGAGACGAAGGACGAGGTGACGCAGGCCCTTGAGCCGGAGAAGCTCGACCTCCGCTCCCACGACATCGCCGAGGACCGGCGCGAGGAATTGCTGCGGTTGTTCCCGGAGATCCGAACCGAGCGCGGCAGCTCGGGTGCTGCAGACTACTTGGCGGTGCCGAGGAGCCATTTGCAGCGGGGTTCGCCAGCAACCTGGGCGTGAGGAATAGTGCGCCCCGCCGCAATGTCCGCCCGCCCACGCTCCACCTCCTGTAGCACGGAGAGGTGGTACAAGACATCCTCAATGCTGCAATCATCCGGCAGCCGTTCCGAGAGGGCGCGGACGGTCTCCTTGGTCTCCAACGATGGCCTCCCCCCCAGATGAGCGTATGGAAAGATACCGCGCCCGGCGGACGAGCGAAAACCACTCGCTGTCTATGTCGTCCGCGGGCTCGGGCGTGGTGGCGGGTGGATGGCCCAGCGGCGCGCGGATTCGGGCTTCCCGCCCACCATTAGGATCTAACGAACGGCCTCGCTCGCGCGTATTACCGTGAACGGGCCGCGCCGCCGTGGCGCGGTCATGAAACCCGCTGCTCCGAGGTCCCGAGATGAAGTACTCGATTCCGATCTTGTTCGTGGCCGCCGCCCTGTTCACCCCAGCGTCGGGCCTCACGGCGCAGGACTCCACCGCCGCCGCGCGCTTCCAGCCGGTGCTGGGCGAATGGCACATGTCGATGGAGACCCCACGCGGCAACGTGACGCAGCAGCTCGTCTTCACGCTTAGCGGGAGCCTGCTGGCGGGCGTGGTGAACGGGCAGCGCGGCTCCACCCCGCTCAAGGACGTGCGGTTCGAGGACGGGCGGCTCATGTTCACGCTGGAACGGAGCTTCAACGGTCGGACGATGAGCCAGCAGTTCTCCGCCACGCTGGATGACGACGAGATGAAGGGCACCATCGCGGGCGGGCGCGGAGGGGACCGGCCGTTCACCGCGAAACGCAAGGCGACCTAGCGCGCGCCAGAACCCCGATCGGTCTCAAGTCCGGCCGGCGTCCACCGGCGGGGAGTCGATTCCCTGCGCCGGTCAGCCGTCATGTCAGCGGTGCCGGTCGCGCAGCTCCCGCAGGGTGCCACGTACGTAGTTGCGCGTCATTTCCTTGCGCCACGCCAGGCCGAAGTCGGTGTTGTCCATCGGCTTGGACGGCTTGAACGCGGCATCCGCCGCCCGCTCGATCGACGCATCATCGAGCGTTCCGCCGACGATCGCGTCCACCGCTTCGGGCACCGGCTGTGGGTAGCTGGCGACCGCGCCGAGCACGATGCGGGCGCCGGTTACCATCGCGCCGTTCCACTGTACCCATGCCGCGACGCCCAGGACCGGGAAATCGAACGATCCGCGGCGCCGGAGCTTCCAGTAGGTCGCGTCCCACTCGCCCGGGCCGGGCAACCGCACCTCGGTGAGAATCTCGTTGGGCTGTTTGGTGAGGTAGTCGATCCCGTCGTTGTGGTAGAACCGGTCCGCCGCAACGATGCGCTCCCCTGACGTACCGGCCAGCACGAACTCGGCGTCGAGTGCCACCGCCACCGGGGCGAGCTCGGACGACTGCACGGCCCAGCACCGCGGGCTGCTAGGGGCCACCCAGCAGACGGCGCCGTCCTTCTTCATGCAGAAGTCGATCGCTTTGCGCCACTCGTACGACTGGTTGTAGTAGTTGCAACGCGTATCGAGACAGAGGTTGCCGCCCAACGTGCCCATGTTGCGCAGCAGCGGCGTGCTGATCAGCTCAGCGCCCCGCGCGACCGCCGGGTACAGCGTGCGGACGCGTTGGTGGCCTGCCACCTCGGTGAGCGTGAGCCCGGCGCCAAGCACGAACCGGCGCTCCGCCGACCCGTCGACCCGCCGCAGCGCCGGCTTCCGGCGCAGCGCTCGGATGCCCGCCAGTGCAATCACGGTGCGCGGCTCCTGGTGACGTCGCTTCATGTTTGGATAGAGATCGGTCCCGCCGGCGACATACATGCCGGCCGGACCGGCAGCTTCCTTCATGGCCAGCGCCTGGCGCAGCGTCTTCGGCTCGAGATAGCAGAACGACGGCAGCCGCAGCACTAGTGCTGTCTCTCGGGGTGCCCGGCCCCCGCGCGCGCGGCGGACGGGAGGGCGCGACCGTCGCCGCCTTCCCGCGGTGTCGGCACACGCGTCGGTTCCGGCCACGGAATGTCCGGAAACCGCGACGGTCCGAAGCGGCCTTCCTTGCCGCGCGCCTTGTCCTTGAGCGCGCGCAGGACCTTTTCCGGCGTAATCGGCACTTCGTCGATCCGCACGCCGACCGCGTCGAACACCGCGTTGGCCACCGCCGGCATCACCGGCAGCAACGGCCCCTGTCCCGCCTCCTTGGCGCCGAACGGTCCGTTGGGGTCGGGGTCTTCGATCAGGAACGTCACCACGTCGCACATCTCCAAGGTCGTGGGCGACTTGTATTCCAGCATCGACGGGAACTTGTGCACCACGTTGCGGTTGCCGCGGTACGCCATCTCCTCCATGAGCGCCTCGCCCAGCCCCATGTAGACGCCGCCCTCGACCTGACCCATCACGGTCGCCGGGTTGATGCTGCGCCCGATGTCGTGTGCGATCCAGATCTTCGGGACCGTGACGATACCGCTGTCCGGATCGACCTCGACCTCGGCGATGGCCGCGCTGTAGGAGTACGCGGGCGACGGTCCGACGCCGGCGCCCCGGTAGCGCCCGGGCGACCGCGGCGGGGTGTACGATCCCACCGTGCCCACGGTGCCGCCCGCGGCCTCCGCGGCTTGTACCGCCTCGCCGAACGCCATGCCGCGTTCGGGATCCTGCGCATCGAACACGCGTCCTTCGGCGAACACCAATCGGTCGACCGGGAGGTCGAGTTGGGCGGCGGCGGCTCCAGCGACGATCGCGCGCGCGCGCTCGGCGGCCTGCAACGCGGCGTTGCCGCTCATCAACGTCACGCGGCTCGAATAGCTACCAAGGTCCACCGGCGTGAGGTCGGTATCGGCGGTGACGACGGTAATATCATCCACGGCGGTACCGAGGACCTCGGCGACGATGTAGGCGAGAATGGAATCCGAGCCCTGCCCGATATCGGTCGAGCCGCAGAAGACCGTGACGCCGCCGCCGCGGTCGCATTTCAACTGCACGCCGGAATGCGGCATGTTGTTCCAGTAGATGGGGAGTCCGGCGCCGCTGAGATAGCTGGAGCAGGCAAGCCCGATCCCTTGGCCTTGCGGCAGTTTCCCGTAGCGCGATTTCCAGTCGGCGGCGGTGACGATCTTCTCGATACAGGCTCCGAGTCCCATCGATCCGATGCGCAGATAATTCGCCGTGACGGATTCGGCCGGAGCGAGATGCCGCACGCGAATATCGGCGGGGTCGATGCCGAGGTCGTGCGCGAGCTTGTCGAGCTGGACCTCGAGCGCGAACCGCGGCTGGGGCGTCCCGTGCCCGCGTTTGGGGCCGCACGGGGGCTTGTTGGTGAACGCGCGGGCGCCCTCGAACTTGTACCGGTCGACGTGATACGTGACGGTCTGCAGCGCTCCGGTATAGTAGGTAGTCGCCACGCCGTACGACCCATAGCCGCCACCGTCCAGCAACGTGCGGAAATGCATCGCGAGGATGTGGCCGTCTTTCGTCACGCCGGTGCGGGCCCACATCAGCGTGGGATGGCGGCCGCGATGGCAGTAGAACACTTCCTCCCGCGTGAGCGTGCACTTCACCGGCCGGCCGGTGATCATGGCCAGCTTGGCGACGACGATTTCGTGACTGAATGGATCGCTCTTGCCGCCGAATCCGCCGCCGTTGGGCGTGGCGATGACGCGAATGCGCGAGGGCGGCAGTTCCAGCACCTTGGCCAGTGCGCGGTGCACATAGTGCGGCGTCTGCGTCGACGACCACAGGGTGAGCTTGCCGCCGGGCGACCAGTCGGCCAGCGCGGCGTGTTGTTCCATGGGGAGGTGCGTGCTGCCTTCGTAGAAGAACAGGTCTTCTCGCACGCGATCGGCGGTTGCGAAGCCTTCTTCGACGTCGCCGAACTCCAGACTGACCAGTTTGTGCAGATTGCCGCGGTCACCGTAATCGTGGATCGGTTGGTCCGAGTCGGCGATGGCCGCCTCGGCCGATGCGATCGGCGGTAACAGCTCGTAGGCGACGTCGATCAGGTCGACGGCTGCGGTGGCGATCTCCTCCGTGGTCGCCGCGATGGCGGCTACCGGATCGCCGATGAAGCGCACGCGGTCGGGCGCCAGGGCGTGTTCGTCCTGGCTCACCGGCAGAATGCCGAACGGGATGGGCATATCGGCGCCGGTGAGTACGGCCACGACGCCCTCCAACGCCATCGCGCGCGACACGTCGATCCGCACGATCGTGGCGTGCGGATGTGGGCTCCGCAGCATCTTGCAGCAGAGCATGCGGGGAAGCGCGAGGTCGTCGGCGAACCGGGTCGTCCCGGTGACCTTGGCGACCGCGTCGACCTTGCGTTGTGCCGTCCCGACGATGCGCAACGGTCGAGGTCCGTCGTTAGCGCCGGCCATACAGCGTTTCATGCGCGGGTTCGGCGGTGTCACCGCGCAGGCGCGCGGCGGCGAGTTCGACGGCTTCGTATATCTTGAGGTAGCCGGTGCAGCGGCAGAGGTTGCCCGCGAGCGCCTGTTTGATCTCGGCGCGCGTCGGATTGGGGTGATCGCGCAACAGGGCCTCGGCGGTGAGCAGGAAGCCGGGCGTACAATACCCGCATTGCGCGGCGCCGAGGTCGGCGAACGTCTGCTGGAGCGGATGGAGTTCGGCGCCGGCCATCGCTTCGACGGTCCGGACGCGCCGGCCGCGGCAGGCGAGGCCGAGCACCAGACAGGACAAGACCGGCTGGTCGTCGAGCCACACGGTGCACGTGCCGCACTCGCCAAGCTCGCATCCGTGTTTGGTGCCGGTGAGACCGAGATCTTCACGGAGCACTTCGAGCAACGTCTTGTGCGCGGCGAACACGACGTCGACGCGCTCGCCGTTGACCTCCAGGGCGAGGTGGGCCTTGTCAGTCCTGTTCGGTTTGGTGGGCTTCAAAGAAGTAGGTTTCCCGTTGCTCGGTCAGAAACCGCTGCGCCTGCCGGTCGCGCAGGGTGAGTCCGTAGTGATTGATCAGCGCGGTTTGATGCTGGAGCCAGTCGTGCCAGCAGGTGGCGCACACCTGGTCGAGCAGTTTGACACCGGCTTCGCCCGGTGCGGGCGGCGCCGCAAGGCGCGGTGCGGCATTGCCGCAACGGGCGCAGGTGAACGCATGCATGAGGGTGCAATCTAACCGTGGACCGAGACGCACGCGACGGGGCATGGCGGGATCCGGCGGTCGGATTGTGCGCGGACTGCGCGCACGGCCGCGCGGTGCGTCCGCGGGGTGACAGTGTATTTTGGCGGTGCGCGCGATCCGCCCGCGATCCCACCTTCCCTAAGTACCCTCGCCTGCCGATGTTTCACTGCGTCGGATTCGACCCTTTACCCGAGCACCAGCGGAACAACACATGATGCGACGCCTCGCGTTCGTCACGGTCCTCGTCACCGCCCTCGCCACGACCGCGTTCGCGCAGTCGGATGCCTACGTCGAACGCGCCAAAACGTTGATGAGGGAGGTGCCGCTGATCGACGGCCACAACGATCTGCCGTGGCAGATGCGCGTCATGGGCCACTTCAACTTCGATTCACTCGATATTGCCCACCCGCCGCGGCGACTGGTGGAAGGGCGCGACGGGGACCGGTTGATGACCGACATCGATCGGTTGCGCGCCGGGCTGGTGGGGGCGCAGTTCTGGTCGACGTATTCGCCCAGCGCGTTTGGATCAGGCGGCGCCGCGCGGGCCGGCATGGAGCAAGGCGACGTCGTCCACCGCATGGTGGAGCGCTATCCGGACGTGTTCGAGATGGCTGCGGGCGCGGCCGACATCGTGCGGATTCATCGCAGCGGCAAGGTCGCCTCGATGCTCGGGCTCGAGGGTGGCCACATGATCGAGAACTCGCTTGGGCTGCTACGGGCGTTCTACCGGGACGGCGTGCGGTACATGACGCTGACCCATTCCCGCAACACCGACTGGGCCGATTCGGCGACCGACACGCTGGCGTTCGGTGGGTTGACGACATTCGGGGAGGCCGTGGTCCGCGAGATGAACCGGCTCGGGATGCTGGTCGATCTGTCGCACGCGAGCGACTCGACGATGTGGGACGCGCTGCGCGTGACCGAGGCGCCCCTGATCTACTCGCACACGTCATCCCGCCACTTCACGCCGCATCCCCGCAACGTGCCCGATGACGTCGCGCGGGCGGTGAGGGAGAACGACGGCGTGATCATGGTGACCTACGTGCCGTCGTTCATCTACCGTCCGACCCACGATCATGCCCAACGACGCGACAGTGTCGTGGCGCAGTACCGCGCCACCCTGCCGAATGCCGCGACGGTGAGCGACGCGATGCGAGCATGGGATGCGGATCACCCGCAGCCGCTGCCCGACATCGGCGTCGTCGCGGACCACATCGAACACCTGCGTGACGTCGCCGGCGTGGATCACGTCGGCATCGGCAGCGATCTCGACGGTATCGGCGCGACCCCGATCGGTCTCGAGGACGTGTCGACCTATCCGGCGCTGATCGCGGAACTGCTGCGGCGCGGCTGGAGCGACGAGGACGCGAAGAAGGTGATCGGGCTCAACGCGTTGCGCGTGATGCGTGCGGCGGAAGCGGTGTCTACCCGGCTGCGGCGCACCCGCCCAGCCGGTACGGCGCAGATCGAGGTACTGGATGGTTGGCCATCCGCTCCGCCGTGGGAAGGTCCGGTCCGCCGATAGCATGCCGCGCGCGGTTGCGGCACTGGTCGTAGCCCTCGCGGGATGCACCGTCCCGGGACCCGAGGAGGTGCGCGGGTCGGATCTCGATGGAGCGCACGCGGCGTTTCTGGCGAATATCGAAGCGATCCGGCGTCATGACGTCGACGCCTACCTCTCGCACTACGTTGATTCCCCCGATTTCATCGCCGTGAGTCCCGCGGGTATCGCCACGGGCTTCGAGCCGTTGGCGGCGGCGCGGCGGGCTTCCGACGTGTGGCCGGATTCCCTCGTCGCCGAGGCGCCGAGACTCGTTTGGCTTTCGCCGGGCGTCGTCTACGGCGCGTATCGCTATGTCGTCACACAGTCCGGATCGACGTCGACAGGTTGGTCAGAGCGGGTGTTTATCAAAACCAGAGCCGGTTGGAAGATCGCGGTGACGAGCGTGATCCCCGCCGGCGGATGAACGGAGCGAACGACCGATGCGAACGCTATTCGGAGTGGCACTGCTTGCCCTGGCGATCGGCACCGCCTCAGCGCAGGAGCGAACCGTCATCAGGATGCCGGGCTCGCTCGAAGGACTGCCGTTCTCTTCAGCGGTCCGCGTGGGGAACCTCATCTTTCTGTCCGGACAGATCGGCCTGGTGCCGGGCACGCGCACGTTGGCCGAGGGCGGGGCGGCCGGTCAGACCAGGCAAGCGATGGAGAATATCAAGGCGGTGGTGGAATACGCGGGGAGCTCGATGAACCGGATGGTCAAGTGCACGGTGTTCCTGCGCCACATCGAGGACTACGCCGAGGTGAACGAGGTGTATGCGTCGTTCTTTCGCACCGAGCCGCCGGCGCGATCGGCAATGGCCGCAAGCGGGCTGGCGCTCGACGCCCTCGTTGAAATCGAATGCATCGCGCTCGTGGGAGCCGCTCGATGAAGGTCCGACGGCAATTGGAGAGCATCGAACCCCTCGTACTCGAGATGACGAAGTCGCTGCGACCCGAGGAGTGGCAGCGTGCCCCCGGCAGCAAGTGGTCGATCGCGCAGGTCGTCGGGCACCTGGCCATCAGTACCGACATCATCGCGACCCGGTTCGAGGAGCGGGCCGACCGCACGGATATGGCGCGCCGCGCCACCCCGAAGCAGCAGTTGCTGCGGCACCTCGCACTCGGCGTCGGCAAGCTGCCGTCTCCCCGGAAGATTCCCCCGGAAGCGCGCCCGCCGGAAAACCCCGATCCCGAACTCGTCACGGCGCAGTTCCGCATGGCGATCCAGCGACTGCAAGCGATGATCGAGCAGTGGCCGACGGAACGTCAAGAGCGCGTGTTCGTGGCGCATCCCATCCTGGGTGACCTGAACCTTCCCGAGTGGGTGCGATTCTTCTATCTCCATTGCCGCTTCGCCGCACACAAGATCCGGGTTCGGACGCGATGGCTGCGGCGCGCCTCCTAGCCGCCGGGTTCGGCGTCGCGTTCGCCGCCGCCCCCGTCGCGGCGCAACGCCAGGGGGAGACCGACTCGACGAGCGTCACCCCGGTCGTCGTGCAGGCGACGATCCCCGAGCCCCGCTCCTTCTCGTGGTGGGCGTTCACCGCGGGGATCCTGACGAGTCTGGCGGCGCACGAGACGGGACACGTGGTCGCGGCGCTCGTCCTTGGTGCATCCCCCTCGCTCGGCTTCGATACCGGCCGGCCGGTCATTTACTCGGGGATCGATCCCCGCCTCAACCCCCACGACCAGTTCGCGTTTTCCGCGGCGGGGATGAGCGTGCAACTGTTGCTGAACGAGATCATTCTGGACTGGCCGGGCCATACGGCGGGGTTGGCCGGCGAATTCGAACGGGGTGTGCTCGCGAGCGGGATCGGTACGGTGCTGTTCTATTTTACGGTGGGCCGAAACACGAGCGTGAGCGACGTGCAGAACATGGCCGACTATTCCGGTCTATCCAAGTGGTCGTTGACGGCGATCTTCGGTGGGGTGGCTGCGACGGATGTCCTGCGGATTGCCCTTCGTCAACGGTACGCGCACTTTTTCGCCTATCCCGGTCCGGACCACACGATGCGGGTCGGCGTGCGTCTCGGGCATTGAGCCGGTCGGCAAGAGGAGGGTCGATGGCGCGTGATCGTCTGGTGCTCGTCGTAATGGCCGCCGCGTTACTCCCCGGTCCGATGTGGGCGCAGTCGCTTCCCGCGGGGACGCGCGACATGCTCGTGCAGAGTCTCGAAGGAGATCGCGCGCTCGCGTTGTCGATGATCGACTCGATGCCCGCACGCCTGTTGCGGTTTCGCCCGACCACGGACGTGCGGGACTTCGCGCAGCAGATCGATCACGTTGCCAGTAACGCGGTGTTTCTCGTTTCGCGTTTCGTGCTGGATGCGCCGCCACCCGGCATCGGTGACTCCACGGCCTATCTGAATGACAAGGACGCGCTGGCGGCGGCGGTCACGACGGCGTTCGAGTTCTGCCTGAACGAGGTGCGGGGTCTCCCCGACCACCGGCTGCTGCAACCGACGCGGATCTTCGGGAACGACGTTCCCAGGTGGCGGGTGTTCATGATGGTCCATTCGCACGATGTGTGGACGATGGGCCAGTTGGTGGACTATTTCCGGCTCAACGGGATGCCGCCGCCGGCGTTCGGGGCGTTCTAGGCTACTCGGACACGACCTGCAGTCCCTCCGTCGCGATGGCGGGTGTTGCCGGGACGGCCGCATTCCCTGCCTGCACCAGGGCCGCCGCCATGGCCTCCGCGACCTGCTCCTGCCGGCCGCTGGGCACGATGGCCACCAACGCCGACCCAGCTCCCGAGATCGTGACCCCATGGGCCCCCGCAACCAGCGCCGCCCTCACCGCGGAGTCGAACCCCTCGATCAGCCCTTTGCGATGGGGAACCGCGAGGCGGTCATCCATCCCGAAACGAATCAGATCCGGATCGCCGGTCGTCAGGCCGATGACGAGCGCGGCGGATCGGGTGGCCTGCGCGATCGCGGTTTCCCGGGGAAAGGCGGTAGGGACGAGGTCCCGCGCCGCCTTGGTGGAGATGCTCTTTTCCGGAACGGCGAGTGCCACCGCGAGATCGCCGTGGAACGGGAGCGGCGCCGCCGACTGGGCCGCCAGCACCAGCCCGCCGAACACCGCGGGTCCGGCGTTGTCGGGATGGCCCTCCTCGATCGTCGCGCCCCGATAGATCGCTTCGAGGTCGAGCGGGTCACCCTCCGCCAAGCGGGCCAGCGCGAGTCCGGCGACCAGCGCCGCCGCCGACGAACCCAGCCCCCGGCCGATCGGGATGCTCGATTGCACGGTCAGCCGATACCCGTCGAAGGCGTCGCGTTCGGCCAGCATGCGATACACCAGATCCGTATCGCCGTCGAGTCCGGAAACCGTTCCCTTGTATTTCGGTCGCCCGCTGCCGGGCACGAGCTCCGCTTCGAGCCACAGATCCAATGCCAGGCCGAGGCAATCGAACCCCGCTCCCAGGTTCGACGTGGATCCCGGGACGCGAACGGCGAGATTGCGCAGGCGATCGGTCATACGCGGAACAGGTAACTGAGCTTGAAGAAGAAGCCGTCGTTCACACGCCGCAGGTCGCTGAACGAGAACGTCTCGGTCTCCGTGAGGCTGCTGCCGTACCCCGCGAAGAGCACCGTGCCCGGTACCGGTCGATACGAGAAGAGCCAGTCGATCCGCAGGTCATTGTCGACCTGGCGGGTCGCCGTCGCGAACGCGCCGGTGCCGTCGTGGATCAGAATAGGGCGTTCGGTTGCCGGATCGCGCAAGGCATCCCGCTTCTGCGCATTGTACTGTCCGACGAAGCGGACGAAGATCGGTCGTGCGAGCTGGTACTCGACCTTGACGCGCGGGATATGGGCGGTCGACAGCCGCGTTCCGTCGCGCACACGGTTCAGCACGGCATACACGTAGCGCCCCTGCACGCGGAGCTGGTCGGTGGGCCGCCAATCGACCGTGCCGTTGATACTGTAGGTGTTGGCGGCGGCCGGCTCGAAGAAGGCCGCGGCCTTCCCGAGGCTGGCACCGGTACTCGCGGAGACCGATGAAAACTGCGGTGTCGAGGCGCTGACGCGCATCCCGTAGAGGCCGTTGAGTCGGTCCGGAACGGCGAACGGCACCGTGTCGCTCGCGGTGACGGTCGCATAATCGGCGTAAAAGGTCGGATCGAACGCGACGGTCTGCCACTCGGGCGAAATGGTCGCGCTCCAGCCGCCGCGCACGGTGAGGAAACTCGTGTGACCGACGTTCGTTTCGAGTGGGTTCTCCCCGCGGAAGAAGCCGTCGTAATCCCAGATACCGGTCAGACGGAAGAACCCGGTCCAGTTCTCGAGTAGCGCACCCGGTGCGCCATACACGGTCAGCCGATTGGCAATGGACGGCTCGACGATCCCGGACCGCGGGACGAATCCGGTCTCGGCCTGGAAGTCCGCATGGATGCCGGTCACACGATAGTTGAACCCCCAACTGCGCCCAGTCCGATCGGCCGTGACTTCCCACAACGGCGCGGTGCGGGTCGTGCCGCCGGCGCGCGTCACCGATGTCGCCGCCTGGACCTCGAGAAAATACAGTTTGGCGAACACCAGACGGGCATCCGCGGAGACGACACGGTTGAAGTCACGGCCGTCGATCCGGTCGGTATACGCGAGCCCCGCGGTGGACTGGCCGCCGAGGTCGCGCCGGACGCGCAGGGCGTTGACGATCGGATTGTCGGTACCGCCGGCCGAAGCGGCCTGCTCATCGACGGCGGTGAGCAACGCAATGCTCGTACCGGACACTTTACCCGTGAGTTTGCCGCCGCCGATGGGTCGGCGAATGCGCCGTGTGTAGATGAGCGAGTTCGGCGTATTGAACTGCTCGATGCCTTCCAGGAAGAACGGTCGTTTCTCCGGGAAGAAGACGGGGAATCGCTCGTTGACGGTGATCTGGCCGACGTCCGCCTCCACTTGGGAGAAATCGGGGTTGATCGTGGCATCGAATGACAAGGCGTTGCTGATACCCCACGACGCGTTGATCCCCACTTCGGGCGTGAGGTCGTAGGCCCATGCGCCGGTGCTGTCGGGTTCGCCCGGAACGCGTCCGGTGGCGAACGGGTTCACATCGAGCACGAGGCCGCGGTGGAGATCCCGCAGGCCGTCGAGGGTGCCGGACTGTGCCAGGAACGACGCGTTGGCGCGTTCGGCGGGAACCCACGTATCCTCGTACGCCGAGTGTTGGATCTTGCGGATGATGTTGACCGCCCAGCGCTGGGGATCGGCCGACTGGTACGCGATGCTCTTGAACGGAATGCGGATCTCGATCTCATAGCCGAAGGACGTCAGCCGTCCCTTCGACTCGTACACGAAGTCCGGATTCAGGTCGACGTTCTCGAACCGTCCTCCGGCGCCCGGCCCGCCGGCGGCACCGAAGCCGCCTTCGGTGCGAATCCCGTCCGCCTGCACGCCGAGGGGATTGACCCCGAACACGAATGCCCGCCGCCGGTCGTCGAACGTATCGAGCAGGATTTGTACGTAGTCGTCGCTGTCGATCCTGTCGCGGTCGGCGAGCGTAGCACGGACCGCGCCGTGCGGTTCATAGGCGCGAACACCGAAATAGATGGCGTCCGGCGCGTACCAGACGAGCACGTCGGTGGAATCGACGGCGGGCCGGCCGTCGACCGGGCGGTACTGCGAGAACCCGGTCAAGAGGGCCGCGGACCCCCAGGCTGGCTCGTCGAGCGCGCCATCGATCGTGGCACGCGCCTCGATCCGTGGCGGGGCGACCGACAACTGGCGTTCGCGTCCGTGATGGACGGCTGGGGTGGCCGCCGCGGTCTGTGCCGCGACGAGAACGATGGGGAGCATGAGGGGAAGATACCGCCGTCCGTTGGGGCGCACAGCCGCGCGGCCCAACGAACGGCGTGGTCGTTATTCGTATCGCAGGGCGACGATCGGGTCAAGCCGCGCGGCGCGCTGGGCCGGCCAGATTCCAAAGAACAGGCCAACGGCGCCGCTGAAGACGACCGCAAACACGATGGCGCTCACGGAAACCAGGGTGTTCCAGTTGGCGAGGCGTGAGAGCGCAACCGCGCCACCCGTTCCCGCGAGAATGCCGATGAGCCCGCCGAGGAAACAGAGCGCCATCGCCTCGACGAGAAACTGCAACATGATGTCCCTCCGCCGGGCGCCGAGGGCCTTCCGAATGCCAATCTCGCGGGTGCGTTCGGTGACCGACACCAGCATGATATTCATGATGCCGATCCCCCCGACGAGGAGGCTAACCGCCGCGATGCCCGCCAGCAGGAAGGTGAAGGTTCTGGTGGTCTCCTCTCGGGTCGACAGGAACTCCGTGCGGTTGCGGATCTGGAAGTCGTTGTCGCTGCCGGGGCGGATCCCGTGCTCACTGCGTAGCGCTCCCTCGATCTCGAGCATGGCGACATTCATCGAGTCGGGATTCCCGACCCGCACCGTGATCTGGCGCAGTCGGTCGGTTCCGAACACGCGAAACTGCGCGGTTTGCAGCGGGATGAGAATCACCTCATCGGGATTGTCGAACGAGCTGGTCGACCCCTTTTCCCCCAGGAGTCCGATCACCTCGAAGGAGATCCCTCTGATCTGAAGGGTCTGCCCGATCATGGCATACCCGTTGATGCCCAACATGTCGGGGATGGCCCAGCCCACCACCGCGACGCGTTTGCGCGCCTCGCCGTCACCCGGCGTAAGCATCTTGCCCGCTGCCAGCCTGTAGTTCTGTACGTCGGTGTAGTTAGGCGTGGTGCCCATGACGTTCACGTTGATGTTCTGGCTGCCGAACTTCACCTGCTGGTTGCTACGGAGTTCGGGCACCACGTCGGAGACGGCCCTGGCCGCGCGTTCGATGGCGGTGGCATCGTCGGTGGTGAGGCTCACCCGTTGGTCGGAGGCACGGCCACGGAAGAACGACTGTCCGGGGTAGATGCTGAGCAGATTCGTGCCGAGTTGGTCGATCTGATCCTGCACGGCTTTCTGGGCGCCCGAGCCGAGCGCGACCATCGTGATCACCGCCGCCACCCCGATCACGATGCCGAGCATGGTAAGCGCGGAGCGCAGTTTGTTAGCGCGGATGGCGCTGAACGCCACCGCCAGAACCTCGGTGAGCAGCATGGGTCTATCTCCCGCTCGGCTGCGAGCCGGTCTGGCGCTGCACGCCCGGGATGCCGCCACCACCCATGCGATTCATCCGCTCGCTCCATTCGGCCTGGGACTGCATCAGGCTCGCGGAAGGCAGGATCAGCACCGTGTCAGCGTCCGTGAGACCGTTACGCACCTCGGAGTAGTCCAGATCGGTCAGTCCCGTCCGGATCGCGACCGCCGTGGGTTGCCCTTCACGCAGCACGAACACGATGTACTCCGCACCCATGAGGCTACTCGTTTGCGTGCGTCGCTGACGTTCCGCGCCGCCTGGTCCCGGGCCGCCGCCCGGCGGACGAAGCCGCCGCATGAGTGCCCTGTCGGCGTCCGACATGTTCTGGAAGCCGCCGCTCTGCACGCGCGCGAACAGCGCCTGGACCTGGTCCGCGGTCACGCCCTCCGGTAGCGGGATCTCCCGTCCGTCCGGCGTGCGATACACGTTCGTCGGCGTCGCGTCGGATGCGGTGGTCCCGCCGAGGGTCGCTTGCCCGCCTTCGCGCGTCTGTTGCGTCTCCCGTGCCATCGCGAGCTGCTGCTGGACGACATCCGGGTCGATCCCGAGCACCATCGCCGCCGATCCGACGTCACGTTGCGTGCGGAGCGCCGCGTTGGGCACCGTCAACACGTTCTGGACCGAGCCCACGTGCATCTCGACTTCGGCGTTCATCCCGGGGCGGAGCAGTCCTTCGCGGTTCTCGATCCGCACGAGCACCGGGAACATCGTCACGTTTTGTGCGGTCTGTGCGATGGGCTCGATCTTGAGGACCTGGCCGCGGAACGGCCGATTCGGGTACGCATCGACGGTGATGGTGACGTCCATGCCGGGCTGGATCTTTCCGATATCGGTCTCGTCCACCAGCGAGCGGACCTGCACCGTATCCAGGTTGGCCATCTGGAGCAGCACCGAGCCGCCGCCCACTTCCCGGGTGGCGGATGAGATGACCGTACCGACTTCCACGTTGCGCTGGATGATGACACCGCTGATCGCCGCGCGAACGTCGGTGTCTTCAAACGAGATCCGCGCGTCCTCGAGGGATCGTTGGGCCCGCACGAGCGAGGCCTTCGCGTTCGCCTGCTGCAGACGGGCCGTCTCGTATTCCTGCTCGGTGATCGACTTCGTGCCGTACAGCTCCTCGGCACGACGAGCCTGCGATTCCGCGTTGGTCAGCTGCGCCTGCGCGACCTCGAGGTCGGCTTCGGCCTGGGTCAACGCGTTTTGCGGCTGGCGTTGGTCGACGCGCACGAGTCGCTGGCCCGGTCGCACGGCGTCACCGGTCTCCACCAGTACCTCGATGATCTCGCCCGAGGCCTTGGACTTCACGTCCACGGTCGTCACCGGTTCGACGGAACCCGCGGCCGAGGCCGACACGACGACGTCGCGGCGAGTCACCGGGACCGCCTGATACACGATCGGTGCTTGCTCCTCGGCGCAGGCTATCGTGAGGAGCACTGCGAAGGCGATGTATGAACGCTTCATGATACTCTCGTGGTTACGATGTCTTCCTCGATCTTCCCGTCCATCAGATGGATTTGACGGTGCGCGTGCGCCGCAATGTCGTGCTCATGGGTGATCAGCAGGATGGTTTGTCCGGTCCCGTGCAGCGTCTCGAACACGGCCATGATCTCCGCGCTCGTCGTGCTGTCGAGGTTCCCGGTCGGCTCGTCGGCCAGCAGGATGCTTGGTTCGTTCACGAGCGCGCGTGCGATAGCGACCCGCTGCCGTTGACCGCCCGACAGTTCGTTGGGCCGGTGGGTCATCCGATCCGCCAGACCGACTTTGTCGAGCGCCCCTTCGGCCAGCTCGCGACGCTTCTTCGAGGCAATGCCGGCATAGATGAGCGGCAGTTCGACGTTGTGCAGTGCGGACGCACGGGGCAGCAGGTTGAACGTCTGAAACACGAACCCGATTTCCTTGTTGCGGATCCGTGCCAGATCGTCGTCGCTCAGTTCGCTGACCTTCTGGCCGTTGAGCCAGTACTCCCCTGCCGTCGGCGTGTCGAGACAGCCGATGAGGTTCATCAGGGTCGATTTGCCCGATCCCGACGGTCCCATGATGGCGGTAAACTCGTTGCGCCGGATCTGCACATCGACGCCCCGCAAGGCGCGCACCGTTTCGGACCCGAGTTGATAATCGCGCGTCAACTTGTGGGTGAGGATGATGATATCAGGCGACGGATGGTCACCCGTATTGAAATCGATCAGAGTCGGCGCGGTCACAATTCTCTCCCCAGCAACGCCTCGAGCTGAGCCCGGGCCACGAGGTAGTCGAGTCGTGCCTGTACCAGGTCGACCGCGGCCTGATCGAGACTCACCTGGGACGTCAGTACCTCGACGATCGTGGCGGCACCCAACCGGTAACGTTCCTGCTGGACTCGAAGATCTTCTTCGCCTGCCGCAAGACTGGCCCGGGCGATGCCGATGCGGGCCTCGGCGGACTCGAGCCCGGCGAGTGCCTGGGTCAGTTGGGCCGACGCCAGCCGGCGCTCGTCGTCCACACGCGCGTACGCCACGTCACGGGCGGCGGCGGAACGCGCGACACCCGACTCGCGCGCAAACCCGTTGAAGATGGACCAGTTGGCGCTCAATCGAAGCGACCACGACCCCGACCACGGGCTGATCGCGTTGCCGCTGCCGTCGAGCCGCGGGCTCCGGGACCAGGATGGTGAGTAGGATGCGCTGACGGACGGGAAATACTGTGCTCGGGTCACCCCGACCTGGGCGTCCGCGGCACCCACCGCCGCCTGGGCCGCCGTGATCGACGGCGCCATCTGGAGCACTTCTCCGCGGAGACCGGCCGTATCGAGCGGTGAGATGGTGAACATCGCGGAATCGGCGACGACCTCGAGCTGGCCGTCGAATCCGATCAGCCGCGCCAGTGAGGCGTGCGCGTTGGCCAACTGGGTCTGCGCGTTGAGCAACTGAAGCCGCGCGTTGGCGAGTTCGACCGTACTGCGCAGGGTGTCGGACCGTGTGGCGCTGCCGGCGGCGAGTTTATCGCGAGAGATCCTGAGCTGTCCGTCGGCGCGCTCAATGCGGGTTTCGCTGACGCTCACCAGCTGTTCCGCCGCCACCGCATTGAAGAACGCCTGCTTCGTCTGCAGCACCACGTTGAATTGGGCACTCACGAGATCGGCGTCCGCGCTCACAAGATTGGCGCCGGCGGCGCGACCCTGTGCCGAACGGCGGAAGCCGTCGAACAACTGGATCGACGCGGTGAGCCCACCGGAATAGGAATTGCCGGTGACCGCCGAACTGACGAAGCTCTGCGTGGCGTCGTTCCAGCGGTTGTTCGAGTTTCGACTGATCGACCCGCTGCCACTCAGGTCTGGCAACCAGTTACCGAGTGCTTCCCGCTTGCCGGCCTGGGCGATCCGCACGTTGCCGACGGCCTGGACGACCGCGGGTTGGACCCGCAGGGCCAGCCCGATGGCTTCGTCAAGGGTGACGGTGGCCACCTGTTGTGCGGCCAGCGCCGATCCCAGTCCGAACACGACGGCCCCGATGGTGCCCGTCGCAACACGTCTGCTGCCGTTCATTGGCTTCTTCCCCGTCCCCGGTGTGCGTCAGGCTCGTGCGCGGCGCGCACGCTGTCATTCCGGGCGTTGTATGTGGTGTAGGCTTCCCGCTGCTCATCGGTGAGCAGCGAGAGAATTTCACTCCGAACGTTGGACCGAATCGTGTCCATGCGCGGTCGCGTCTCGGTCCACAGGTCGCGCATCGCCTCCTGATTACGACGCAGGATCTCGACGATGCTGTCGCGCTGGCCGGCATCGAGGCCGAGTTCCTGTTCGAGCCGCTCGGCGTAACTGCGGCGCGGCGGGCGGTCGGCGTTCCCGGTGCGTTTGGCCGCCCGATCTCCCCAGGCCGCCGAAACGGCCCCGCCCACGACGGTCCCGGTCACGAACACGCCAAGCAGGAGCAGGAGTGCGTAGAGCTTGGATCGATTCAACATGGTCACGTCCTTCAGTCGTTCTCATTCGACGCGAACAGCACGTCGACATCAGGCGGGCGCGTCGTGCTCGCGAACGCGGTCATCGTACCGTTTCCCGTGCCCGCGATCAGTGCTTCGTCCAATGCGATGAGCGAGTCCGAGCCGCGTACGGCGTTTCCGAGCCAGAACCCCGCCGCCGCCGACAGGAACAGCGCCGCTGCCAGTCCCGGGCGCACCCACAAGCCCAGCACCTCCCACCACGCCGATGGCTCCCCGACGTCAGCCATGACGCGACCGACGAACGCTGCATCGCCGGAGGCGGAGAGTACCGCTCGCAGCGCGTCGCCGAGTTGCGCATCCGGACGGTGATCGAAAGCGGTATCGTCGTGCATCGTCTACTCCTTCCAGTCCGCCCACGCCGTGAGCTTGCCGCGGAGCGCCCGACGGGCATGGAACACGTCGGATCGGACGGTTCCTTCGGGCACGTCCAACATCTGCGCAATCTCCCGGTGACTGTAGCCTTCCACGTCGAACAGGACCACCGCGAGCCGCTGCCGCTCGGGCAACGCAGCCAACGCCCGCTCGAGCGCCGTCACGAAGGCGCGCCGATCGGTTTCCTGCGCGGGGCCCGCGTCATGTGACGCCGCGACGGGCGACAAGACCTCGGTCCGCCGAACGGTCCGCCGGCGCCGCCGATCGGTGGCGGCGTTGGCAACGATCCGCAGCAACCACGGCCCGAACGGCCGTGACGGATCGTACCGACCCAGGAAACGCAGTGCCGCCAGGAACCCGTCATGCGCGGCATCGTCGGCATCGTCGGGGTCACCGAGAATTGTCCGGGCCACCCGGCGGGCCTGCGCCGCGTAGCGCGTTACCAGCTCTCCGAAGGCTTCCCGGTCACCGGCCTGCGCGCGGGCCGCGAGTTCAGCGTCCTGCACTATAGATGTACGCACGGGGCAAACGGCGCGTTGAACCCTCCGGGAAACCGCGCCCGCCGGTCACGCACCGCCGAGGCCGAGGGTGGCCTCGCCGGGCCGGAGCGCCTCGATCACGAACGCCACGTGTTCGTCGAGCGGGATGCCCAGTTCGTCGGCGCCGGTTTGGATGTCCTCGCGGCTCACGCCGCGGGCGAACGCCTTGTCCTTGTACTTCTTCCTGAAGCTCTTGTACTCGAGGTCCATGAGCGACTTGGAGGGTCGCACCAACGCGCACGCCACGAGGAAACCGCACAACTCGTCGACGGCGAACAGCGCCTTCGCCAGCAGGCTGACCCGCGGCACGCCCGTATAGGACGCGTGGCCCAGGATCGCCTCGCACACCGCCTCATCCACGCCACGCTCCCGCAGCAGTCGCACGCCAAAAGCGGGATGTTCCTCGGTCGCCGAGTGTGCATCGTTGGGATACCGCTCGTAGTCGAAGTCGTGCAGCAGCCCCGCCAGTCCCCACGGCCCGGGGTTCTCGCCGAACCGCACCGCGTACGCCCGCATCGCCAGTTCCACGGCGTACATGTGCTTGCGCAGCGCGTCCGACGGCGTGTACTCGTGCATCAAGGCCAGCGCTTCCTCTCGCGTCATCGTAGCACCTCCGGTGCCCATCGCTCCATCCAAAGATGTAAGACAAGGAGCGCCCACAACCCCCTCGCATGAGTGAAATCGCCCTGGCGGTGGCGTCGTACGAGGGCGGCGATGGCCGGCCCATCGAACAGCGTGACGCGCTCGAACGCCGCCATCATGCCATCGACCCGGTGAGCCAGCGGACCGTTGAGCAGCAGAGGAACGGGAACGCTCAGGCCGTGTTTGCGCCTGCGGAGAATAATATCGGGAACCCACGCGCGTGCCACTCGTCGCAGCACACACTTGGTGCGAAGGCCGCGCACGTGGTAGCGGCCGGCAATGGCCAGCGCGGCGTCCGTCACATGTCGGTCGAGGAACGGCGCCCGTGCCTCGATCCCCGAGAGCATCGTGGCGCGGTCGACCTTGACCAGGAGCCGGTCGGGCAGGGCATGCCGGTAGTCCCAGCGCATGGCCTCGGTGACCGGATCAATTCCTGGCGCGTCGGCGGGCGGTTCCTCGACTACCGGCGCGCCGGCGAGCAGATCGTTCGCCAGACCGGTGCCGAACCACGCCCGGTGGCGGACCGCCCACGGCGAGGCGGCGTGCGCCACGAACCGCTTGAGCAGGTATTCGACCGGAACGCTCCCCGTCGAAGAAGGCAACAGTGCGGCGAAGTGCGTGGCCGCCCGCCTGAGCGGCTCGGGCAGGCCCGCGTATCGCGCGGCCAGGCGATGTCCCACGTAGGTGGGATATCCGCCGAACAGTTCATCCGCGCCTTCACCGCTGAGTACGACGGTCACCCGGCGTTTGGCCTCCGCGGCCAGCAAGACGGTTGGCAGGGCCGCCGGGTCGGCGATCGGCTCGCCGGAGCCCGCGAGCCGGTCGAGCGCGTCCACCAGGTCTCGCTCGCTTGCCTCGACCTCGGTGAAAGGCGTTCCCAGCGTGGTGGACAGGTGCCGCGCGAATGGCCGCTCATCGAACGATCGGCTGGCGAAGCCTACCGCGAACGTGTGAACGCGGTGCGGCCCCAGATGTCGCGCGGCCAGGCACGCGAGTATGGACGAATCGAGCCCCCCACTCGTAAACACGCCGATGGGCACGTCGGCCGTCACCTGCTTGGCCACGGCCTGCTCGATCAGTTGAGACAGCTTCACCGTGTTCGGTGGGGCGTCACTGACGTCGACGCTCTCCGGTCGCCAGAACGGATGCACGCCGGTGTGCTCCCGGTCAAAGATACAGATGTGCGCGGGCGGTACCTGACGAACGTCGGCGAACAGGGTTCGCGGTTGGCTGACGTACCCGTCGCGCAAGTATCCGTCAAGCGCGACGCAATCGAGCGTGCGGTGAACCATCGGATGTTCCAGCAGCGCGCCAATCTCGGACGCAAACGAGACGACGTTGCCCTGCCTGGCGTAGAAGAGCGGCTTCTCGCCGGCTCGGTCCCGCGCAAGCGTCAAACGGCGCGCGTTCGGTTCCCATACCGCCAGGGCGAACATCCCGTCGAGGTCCGTGACGCCGTCCGCACCGCGCTCGAGCACGAGGGGGAGTATCGTCTCCGCGTCGTTGCCGGAACGGAACGCGAAGGCGCGAAAGCGTCGTCGCAACGCATCGGCGTTGTAGATCTCGCCGTTGCACGCGACGACGGCTCGGCAGCGCCCATCGGTGAACGGTTGATCGGCGCGGGGATCGAGATCGACGATACGGAGACGTTCCACACCGATCGTGGCGTCGGGCGCGCGGTACTCACCGTGGCCGTCCGGTCCGCGATGTGCCAGTGCCGCCGCCATGCCATGCGCCGCGTCGGGGTGGGGAATCGGGGTCCCATCGAGGGACACGACGCCGTAAATGCCGCACACGTCAGCCGCCGCGAGCCAGGGTTGCCAGGCCGCAAGGCCCGTACGCCGCGACCGTGCGCGTCTGGCCAATGAGCGGGAGCGAACTCGCCAGACGCGCTCGGGCGCGTGCGTCATCCTGGCGCACCACGAACACGCGTGGCCGGTCGCACAACGCGAGGGCCTCCTCCCACCAGGCGGCCGGACGCAGTGGCGATCCCGGGACGCGCCGCAACCGCTCGAGCTGCCGCGGCACATGATTGCTCGTCAGTTCGCGTCCGTCGGCCGTGGCGAGCACGAGCGGTCGGCCCAGATAGAACGCCAGGCTCAGCGGGTACACGCCGATGGCGACGACCTCCGCCTGTTCGGTGACGGCGGCATTGAGCGTTTGGGCCAGCGCCGCCGACGAACGATCGGCACCGATGGCACGCATGAGTGGCATGGCCATGAACGGGATGGCGGCGACCGGCAGCACGAGGGCGGGGAGCAGCAGGGTGGATCGACGGGCGGTCGTGAAGGCGGCAACCCCGCTCGCCACGCACAAGACGCCGAGCCCCAAGGCGGTGGCGGGAATCGTCCCGGCCACCTCGACGCTGCTCGGGACGAGATCCGCCAGCCCTGTACGCGTCACGACCAGCGCCACGCCGAGTGCCGTCAACACGATCCCGGCGGCCCGCCCTCCCCGGCGGCGGGCGGTCCCGTCCTGCCATCGGGTTGCGACGAGCAGGGCCATCGCGGGCACCAGCGGTAGGACGTACTGCGGTCGCTTCGATTGCGATAGCGTGAAGAACAGTAACGGGATCGCGAGCCACAAGAGGAGGAACACGGTTCGCCGGTCGTGCGGACGCGCTCCCGGCTTCTCGGCGCCCGCCAGCAGGAAGGCCGTCCACGGCAATGCCGCGCCGAACAGGATCGGAACGAAGTACCACATGGGCCCGGTTCGACCGAGATTGGGGGTCGTGAGGCGCTCCGCGGTCTCGACGAGCAGGACATAAGAAAGGAAATCCGGGACGCGACGGCTCATCGCGAGTACCCATGGGAGGAGGACGGCCACGAACGCCAGCAGCCCGACGGGATCGACAACGCGCCGCAGCGCGCCTTGCCAGATGGCCCACGGGATGACGACCAGCAGGGGTACCGCGAGCGCGACCGGGCCCTTGGTCAACACCCCCAGGCCCATGGCCGCCCAGGCGATCGTGCTCCATGCCCATGCCGGAAGCGCCGGCCGAACGGTTGTCCCGGATTTGGGGTCCCCGGGGACGGTAGCGGCCATGTAGAACGCGGCCAACGCGCTCGTGATCCACAGTGTCAGCGCGCTGTCGAAGATGACCGTGCGGGCGTACGCGATCGTGAATGGCGACGCCGCGTACGCAATCGGCGCGGCCCACGCTCCGGTCACACCGTACAACACCCCGGCGAACCAGGCGATCAGCGCGGCGGTTGCGAGGGTGAATAGGAGGGACGGGATGCGGGCGGCGGTTTCCGTCGGACCGAGTAGCTCGATCACGGCCGCCCCGACGGCGAAATACAGAATCGGTTTGTCGACGTACGGCAGGCCGTTGAGGCGCGGCAGCACGTAGTCGTTGGTGGTCGCCATTTCGCGCGCGACCTCGGCGTTCCGTCCCTCGTCGGGTTCCAGCAACGGATAGGCGCCAAGCCCATAGAGCAACGCGCCCGCGAGCATGACGGCGCACGCGACGGGCACGAGCGAAAAGCGCGGGGCGCGCACAGCAGGCGCTCTCAGTTGAGGTCTGGGCGGGGTGCCGACGGCCGATTGCTCGCGGTGCCCACGACGATGGGCACGACGGTGTCCAACGTTCCATCGACGCTGATTTCGAATTGATATCGGCCTTCATGGTCGAACGGTACGTCGAACGCCAGGACGGTGCCCGCTTCGATTTCCAGTACGCCGGCGGGTGGCTCATTGAAGGTGATCATGCCCGTGCCGCTCAGGGTTTCCGCTCCCGCCGCGTCCGTGACCCGAATGTCGAGACGGTGTTCGCCTATCTCGGTGCGCTTGCCTTTCATCCGCACCACCAGGTGCAGGCGGGGGTGGACCGTCGGGAACTGCGCAACCCAGATGTGCTGGAAGATCCCGAGCACGGACAACTTGCCGAATTGGTCGATCAAGGCGTAGTCACACACGACGGCGAAGTCGATTTTCATGGGTACAGTACCTCGAAGAGGGCATCGGCTGAATCCACCGGTGGATGGCAGCGCGCGCCTTCGCATATGTAGGCGCGGGGCGCGCCGCCGTCCATGGCGGCCTGCACCGCCGGCGGCAGCCCTCGATCGTCGGCGGTCGGGCCGCGCAGGGTCACGACCTTGCGGGGACCGTACACGACCCGGGCCGCGCGGCGTAACGCGCGTCCGGCGTCGTCGTCTTCCGCCACGACGACGATGTGGGTGGCCGGATGGTGGGACCAGCCCAGCGCCATGAGCATGGTGGCGGCGTGCATTCCGAGGTCCGCGAGGTTCCCCGCGGTGGCGTCGAGCAACACGCGGCGCGCCTCCCCCCACGCCGCATCACCGGTATGTTCGGCCAGTCGAGCCATCGCGATGGCGGCCACGCCGTTGCCCGACGGTGTCGGCGCGTCCTGCGTTGCAATCAGTTTCTCCACGAGGAATCCTTCACCACCCTCACCGGCACGGTCCCACAATCCGCCGTCCGGCGCGGCGTAGGTGTCGCCGACGTGTCGCATCAGGGTCTCGGCGCGGTCGAGCCAATCGCGCGTTCCGGTCGCCTCGTAGGCATCGATGGCCGCGTTGGCCGCGAGGACCTGGTCGTCGAGGATACCATGCACGTCGCTCCCCAGCGCGTGCGCCAATCCGGGGCCGCGTCCGGCCTCCCGGAAGATCCGGTCCAGGGTACGCAGCGCGTGATCGTCGAGTGCGGCGCGGTCGAGAAACGCGCCCGCCCGTAGCACCGCCGACACCATCATCGCGTTCCACCCCGTGTAGATCGTGCGATCCACGAACGGCGTCGAACGCGCATCCCGCGCCTGCCTGAGCTTGCGGCGTATCGACGTAAGCCGACGCGCCACGTGATCGGCGGGCAGGTCGAGCGCCCTGGCGACCGCGTCGGGGGGGCGCTCCACTCGCAAGACGTTCTTGGCGGGGTTGTGATGCATGTCGCCGTGTTCGGCGATGCCGTAGTGCGACGCGGCGATGGCGAACTCCTCCGCATCCAGCACTGCCCGGGCCTCCGCGGCTGTCCAGGTGAAATAGTCACCGTCGTCGTGCAGCCCGACATCCGCATCCTGCGAGGCGAAATACCCTCCGGCCGGATCGGCCATGACCGTGGTCACCCAGTCGATCACGCCCTCGATCACCGTCCGGTACAGCGCCGCGGCGTGACGATCTTCCCCAGGCGGCACTGACGCCGCGTGCACGTACGCCGACAGCAGCGCCGAGTTGTCGTAGGCCATCTTCTCGAAATGCGGCACGATCCACCGCGCATCGACCGAGTACCGGTGGAAGCCGCCCCCGATCTGGTCGTGGATGCCTCCCAGCGCCATCGCCGTCAGCGTGCGATCGACGATCTCGCGCGCCCATGAGAATCCGTGCGTCTGCCAATGCGCCAACAGGAATTCGCAGGCGGTGGGATGGGGGAATTTCGGTTGCGTCCCGAAGCCGCCGTACCGGAAATCGAACAACCGCGCCATGCCGTCTGCCGCGCGGGCGAGCACGTCGCCGTCGCTCGGCCCCGGGGTCGCGTGGGACACGGCTTCCCGCAGATGTGCGCGGATCGCCGCGGCCTGGTCGGCGATGGTATCCGGTTGCTCGCGGAACGTGCGGGCCAGGTCCGTCAACACGGTGGCGAAGCCGGGACGCCCATACTTCCCGTCGGGCGGAAAGTACGTGCCGCCGAAGAACACGTCGCCGTCCGGTGTGAGAAATGCGGTCAGGGGCCAGCCCCCCTGACCGGAGATGGCCTGAACGGCGCGCTGGTATCGCGTGTCCACGTCCGGCCGTTCGTCGCGGTCGACCTTGATACAAACCCAGTCCCGATTCAGCAACGCGGCGATGGCAGGGTCTTCGTAGGATTCGCCGTCCATCACATGGCACCAGTGACACCAGGTCGCCCCGATATCCAGCAAGATCGGTTTCTGCTCGTCGTGCGCCCTGGCGAACGCCTCGGCCCCCCACGGGTGCCAGGCGACCGGTTGGTGCGCGGCCGACCGCAGGTAGGGAGAGACGGCGTCGGCGAGTCGTGATGACATCGACTAGCGCCGTTTGCCGGAAGCGCGGGGGGTCTGCCGTGGCGACGCACCGCCGGGAAACGGGCAGAGGTCGTTGATGGGGCAGGCCTCGCAATGAGGGGTTCGAGCCTGACAGATGACCCGTCCGTGGTGGATCATGAGATGGGGGAACAGGGTCCAGTGTTTCTTCGGCACGACGCGCATGAGATCCCGTTCCACTTTCTCGGGCGTCGCCTGCCGTGTGAGCGCAAGTCGGTGCGCGATGCGTTTGACGTGCGTGTCGACCACCACGCCTTCATCGACCCCGAAGGCATTGCCCAGGACGACGTTGGCCGTCTTGCGGCCGGCACCGGGCACCTTCACGAGCTCTTCCATGGTGCGGGGGACGAGACCGGCATGTCGCTCGACCAGCGCCCGGCCCATGCCGATGAGCGATTTCGTCTTGTTGCGGTAGAAGCCGGTGGACTTGATGATCTCCGACAGGTCGTCGGGGTTGGCGTCCGCATAGTCCTGGGCGGTGCGATAGCGCGCAAACAAGACCGGCGTCACCATGTTCACCCGCTCGTCGGTGCACTGCGCGCTCAGGATCGTCGCGACCAGCAGTTGGAGCGGGTCCTCGTGCTCCAGCGAACACTCCGCGTCCGGGTACGCGCGGCGCAGCCGGCGGATGATCGGCCCGATGCGGTCTTTCGGGGTCATGCGCCCGCCCGATCGGCGAATGCGAGGAAGCCCTCGGTCGGCCGCGTGTTCAGCACCTGCGTGGCGGTGAGCCATCCCTTGCGCGCGATCCCGATGCCGATGTCGATGTTCGACATGCCGGCGGTGTGGTGCGCGTCCGCCCCGATGGAGATCGTCACGCCGGCGCTGGTTGCCTGGCGGAGGACCCGCCAGTCGAGATCGAGCCGCTGCGGATCGGCGTTGATCTCGATCGCCACGCCGCGGTCGGCGGCCTTGTCGAAGATCCGGTCGAGGTCCATCGGAAACGGATCGCGCGAGAGCAACAGGCGGCCGGTGGGGTGGCCGAAGATGGTCATGGTCGGATCGTCCATGGCGGTAAGGACACGCTGCGTCATGGCGCTCGCGTCCATGCCGTATCCGTCATGCAGCGAACCGATGATGAAATCGAACCGCGCGCGAATCGCCGGCGTGTAGTCGAGCGAGCCATCCGCGAGGATGTCCGCCTCGACACCCTTCAAGATCCTGATCGACCGGTGCCGCCGGTTGACCGCGTCGATTTCCGCGTGCTGCCGAGCGATGGCGTCCGGAGCCAACCCGCCCGAGTAGGTCGACGCCTGGCTGTGGTCGGTGATCCCGACGTACCGGAATCCGGCGCCGGCACACGCGGTCGCCCAGTCCTCGATCGGGCTGCTGCCATCGGAATAGTTGGTGTGGCAATGGAGGAACCCGATGATGTCCTCCCGCGTGACCAGATCGGGCAGGGCGCCGCCCGCCGCCGCTTCGATTTCGCCGATTCCCTCCCGCAATTCCGGCGGAATCCACGGCAGGCCCAGCGCCTCGTAGCAGTCCGACTCGGTCGTCATCGGCAGCGGCATGCCCTCATGGAGCAGGCCGCCGTCCGTCCACCGCAGGCCGCGGGCCGCGGCGCGGGCCATCAACGCGGCGACGTGGTCGACGTTCCCGGTCGAGCGCACGAGTTGGAAGCCGTACTGCTCCGGGGAGGAGAGTTGCAGGTCGGCCACCATCCCGCTGTGGAACGTGAGCGTCACCGCGCGTTCGTCCGCGTGCACCCACTCTCGCACGCCGGGTGCCGCACCGAGCCGCTCATACACGGGCTCGACCGGTCCGTCGATCTCGATGACGAACTCCAGATGCCGAATCGTCTCGCGACAGCGTCGCACGGCGCCGGTGATGTCGACGCGTCGTACGGCGGGCATGGCAGTCAGGACACTCACCAGCGCGCGCGCCTCGTCTCGCGCGTGGTGAAACAGGCGGTACCCGCCCTCATGGCGCAGGGCACTGATGCCGCGCAGCACCCTTTCAGCGGTACGCGGCCCAAACCGCGTCAGCGTCGCGAGCCGGCCGTCACGTGCCGCCGCCTCCAACTCATCGAGGCTGTCGATGTCCAGGACCTCGTGAATCTGACGCACCTTCGCGACGCCGAGCCCGGCGACACGCAGCATCTCGACGAGGCCGTGGGGGACCTGCGCACGGAGCGCCGCCAGCATAGTGCTGTGGCCGGTGTTCAGCACCTCCTCGATGATGTCGAGTGTCGCGCTCCCGATCCCCTTCACCTCCGCAAGCGCGCCGGAGTGCAGCGCGTGGCGCACGTCGCGGGGGTACGCACTGATCGCGCGGGCCGCTGCGCGATAGGCCCGTACGCGGTAGGTGCTCTCACCCTGCAACTCCAGAAAGGCGGCGATCTCCGTGAGAACGCGCGCGACATCGTTCTTGTCCATGAGATGACTTCGAAGCTAGCCGACCGCCGAGGTGAGCGCGAGTTGGTGCAGCACGAGCAGCTCCGCCTGCGAGACGATCGATCGGACGCCGGCGGCGCTCCCACCGTCCATGGCCGGTGCGAAGCGATCCGTGCGGATCTGGGCCGCGGCTGCCGCGACATCGTCAGATCGAGCCTCCATGGAGACCTGGCTGAGTCCGACCCGTTCCGGTCTGAACCCGAGGATCGCGACGAGCAGCAAATCGCCACGCGGTTCCTCGACTGCGAAGTACCCGTCCATCGGTTCGTGGAGCGCATCCGCTGCCACCTGCGCCCAGATCCATCGCTCCGGCAGCTGGACGTAGCAGGTCCCGTTTGGTACGGCACGCCCCTTCGCCGGCAGGGGGCCCAGCATTGCCGCTGCGAGGCGATCACGCGCCACGGTGATGAGGGGTTCACCCGCGTCGCAGAATCGGAACGCCGCGTACAACAGCGTGAGGTACTCATCCCCCGCCTCGGGGTGCGCGTCGAGCAGCGCGGGAGTCCCGATGGTGTCCAGCAGCGCGAGCGCTGCGGGGAGTCGCATGAACCCGGGGCGGTCGATCCGGCCATGCGTGGCGCGGATGGCCACCAGGGTGTCGCGCAGCGCGCCGAACACCGAATCAAATGGCGTTGGGCGGGTCACGGGATGGCCGGGAGCCAAGCGTCGAGCATACGCGTGAACCGTTCGGGCTCTTCGATGTAGGGACAATGCCCCGATCGTTCGAAGCGGATCAGGTCGGCCCCGAGCAAGGTCGCGACCTCCGCCGCCAGCTGGACCGGGATCGGATCGTGGATGCCGTGAAAGACGCGGGTCGGGATCGCCAGGGCCGCCAGCGCATCGCGCAGATCGTACTCGCCGAGGCTCGCCCAGACGGCTCGCTGGGTTCGGCCCGTCACGCGGAACGGGGTCAGGTGACGCGCCCGCCCGAGGTCGTGGAAGTACCCGGCGACCGACAGTTCAAAGGCGCGCTGGCGATAGGCCGCGGGATCGTGCTCGCGGAGTCCGGACTGCGTCAGGTCGCGGCGGGCATCGAGGACCGCCGGCGCGCGCATCCGCTCCGCGAAGCGGGCCTCGAACAGTCGCCGGCCGGCCGCCGTGGGCGGCGCGGGCGACACCAAGGCCAGGCGTGCGACACGATCGGGGTGTTCGACGGCGTACAGCATGGCGAGCAGCGCGCCCCATGAATACCCGAGCAGCGTAGCGGGGCGAAGTTGCCACGCGTCGAGCAGTGCGTGGAGGTCCTCCACCTGAGCGCGCCACTCGACGGACACGTGGCGGTCGACCGGGGATCGGCCCCCGCCGCGTTGATCGTAGTACCGCAGCGACCGTTTCGTGGCGAGATGATCGAACTGGGGGAGGAGATAGTCGTGATGCGCGCCCGGTCCGCCGTGCAAGACCACGACAGCCGGCCCGGCACCGATCGCTCGGGTGAACAGCTCGATGCCGTTGACCCGAACGGATGCCGTTACAGGAATGTGGCGAGCGCGTCGGCGACGGTCTTGACGGCGGCCTGTTCCACAGCGTCAAAGCCGGCGCGGACGTCACTATCGATGTCGATCTCGCCCAGGATCAGGTCGTGCCGCCGAATCAGCACGACCAGCTCCGCCTGGGTCTCAATACTGCACGCGAGGTATCCCTCGGCGGCCGCGACATCCGGAATGTTGAGGTCGCTGGCGCTGGCCACCGCCTGTCCGCACACACCGTCCCCCGATCGAATGCGGGCGAGGTCCGTCGGGCGGCCGTCGAACGCCTCCAGCACGAGGTCCTCCCCCACGTGTACCATGTACATGTAGACGCCGGTGTACGGGGGGCCGGCCTGCCGGATCCGCGACGCGGCGAGTTGCAGCAACTCCTGCCGCGCGGCGCCCCGTGCGAACGCGCCCTGAAGCGCTCGCACGACCTTGTCGGCATCCAGAATCGGGCTAGCTGCCACGTTGCCCGAGGGTGGCCGTCAGTTCCAGGGTCTGACCGTCCCGCAACACGACGATGGTTACCACGTCGCCCGGTTTGTGCGCGGACAGCGCATCGGTCATCCCGTAGAGGTCCGCCACGTCGTGATCGCCGATGCGCGTAATGATGTCGCCACCGAGGATGCCGGCCGCTTCAGCGGGGGATCCGGACCGGACCCCGGTGAGCCGCACGCCACCGGGCGATTCGCTCATGTCGGGGATCGTGCCCAGCCACGCGCCGTACCCTCCCGCCACCGGGGCCGGCTGCGGGATCGCGACGTAGGTCGGCCGCTCGACACGGCCGGCGAGGCTCCACACCAGATCGGCGGCGAAGCGGCCCACCCGCGCCGCGCCGTCGGCGTTGATCTTGTCCGCGTCATCGGTCACGCGGTGATAGTCGACATGCGTACCGGTGAACAGGTGCAGCACCGGAACATCGACCGCGTAAAAGGACTGCTGATCGGACCGCCCCCACCCGTCACCAGAACCCTCCAGTGCGAACTGATGGATCGCGTTCAATGAATCCAGCAGGCCATCGAATTCCGGGGCCGTCTCGGTGCCGAAGACCATCAGCTTGTTGGCGTCGAGGCGTCCGACCATGTCGAGATTGATCATGGCGATGGCCGAATCATTTGGAAGGACCGGGTGCTTGGTGTAGTACGTCGACCCGATCAGGCCGAGTTCTTCGGCGGTAAACGCGACGAAGACGATCGTGCGGCGATCGCCGGCGGCCCGAGCCCGCAGTCGCCGGGCGATTTCGATCAACGTGGCGGCACCGGAGGCGTTGTCGTCGGCGCCGTTATGCACCACGCCGACGCTGTCGGGGTCGAGACTGCCCATCCCACCGAGCCCGAGGTGATCGTAATGGGCGCCGACGACTACTACCTGTCCTGCGAGCGGACCGCGCCCCGGGAGGATCCCGACGACGTTCCGTACCCGGGCGCCATCGAGGCCCGCGTGCGCGACCGCCGGCGCCGTGGGGTCGATGTCGAACACCTGGAAGAAGCCGTCGCCGTTCGGCTGCGTGAGGCCGATCCGGGCGAATTCGCGGGCGATGTAGGCACCGGCCGAGTCGAGCCCGGCGGTGCCAACGCCCCTGCCCTGGAGCTGGTCGGACGCCAGGTAGTCGATATGGTCCTGAATACGCCGCGCGTCGTTGCTCTGCGCCCGGGCGAGACCCGCTGTCCCGACGAGCAGAACCGCGCACACCCTCCAACGCTTCATCGTTCCCCCAGTACCCCGATGGATGTCCTATCGAGACGGATTCGAGGCCGCCCCTGACGAAAGCTAACGGGGTTCCCCTTCGGTCTCCACGCCGGGCCCGGAGGATCGTTGCCGCCCCGCCGAGCGGCCGGTAACTTCATTCCCCCGTATGCTGAATCTCGAGAACTTCGCCGTGGTGCTCGCCCGGGCGGTCGAGCTGTTCCGCTCGTCTCCCGGCGCGGTCGCCGAGCAGAAAGGCGCCCTACGAGCGCTGGTGGCGCTCACGAAGTTGGGTGGCGCGACCGTCAAGGTGACCGATGGTTCATTATCCGTCGAATCGGTCGTCATTCCTCCAACCCTGCCCGGGATCAAGAGCCTGACGGCACAGCTGGACCTCCATGGAGTGGGGGAGATCCGGATTGCCCGGAACGCGGCGCCGGCGGACATGCTGGGCCTGCTGCGGGGCCTTGCCGCGTCCTTGACAGGCGCGCAATCCAACGGGGGCGTCGAGGGGGGGGACAGCATCCGGGTCCTGCTGGCTCCGATCGAAGCGGTCAAGTCCGAGCCGAGAGCCGCCAGCGTGACGCAGGCATTCGAAGCGGCCGGCTTGCTGGAGGCCGAACGGGCGGCCGAGGCGGCAGCCATCGTCTCCGCCGCGGTGAGCGGCGTGTCGGCCACGCCGCTCCAGAACGCCATCGCGGAGCTGGCGCTGAATTACGGAGGCCCGGGGTTGCTGCGCCGGCTTTCGGCGGTGGCTGAACTGATCGGAGCCGAGGTCGAGGCGGGCAGGATCCAGGAAGCGGTCGAGTCATGCGGTGAACTGGTGCGGCTCGAGCGGGTGCTGCGGGAAGAGGGGCGTCGCGTCGCGGCGATCGTGCTCAACCGGATCTTGTCCAGATCGTTTCTGGAGAAGACCACCGAGACGGTTGCCGACGAACAATGGAGCGAGCACGGCGAGACGGTGTTGCGGCGCGGAGGTGTTGAGGCGGTCGCGGCGCTGGTGGACGCACTCACCTCGGTTCGTGTCCTCGACCATCGGCGGCGCTTTCTCGAGACGCTGCGTGGGATGCCGGATGCGTTGCGTGCCTCGCTGCACCTGCTCGATCACCACGACTGGCGTGTCGCCCGTGACGTGGCTGAGCTTGTCGGCGAGGCGCGGATCGCGGAAGCGGTACCGCAGCTCGGTCGGGCCATCGAGCACGAGCGCGAGCAGTTGCGGAAGGCGGCGGCGGTCGCCCTCGCGCAGATTGGAACGCCCGACGCGACGGAAATTCTGCGCCAGGGGCTCAAGCGCGGCGACGCCGACATCAGGGGGCTGGTGGCGAGCGTGGCGAGCGGGCGCACGTCCGGCGCCTTGGCGCTGCCGCTGGTGGTGGCGGCGGAACACGATCCCGATCCGGAGATGCAACGCGAGTATTTCCGTGCGCTCGGGCGGATCGGCACGCCGCACGCGATTCAGGCGCTGATCAATGCCGCGCAACCCGGCGGCCGGTTCTTCCGGCGGCGTCGACCCGAGACGCGGCTTGCCGCCATCGAGGGACTGCGGATCGCCTCCGGTGCGGCCGCGACCGGCACATTGGAGGCGCTGCGGCATGATGCGAATCGTGCGGTGCGCCGCGCCGCCCGCGAGGCCCTGGAGGACATGTAGCACGCCGACCGGTGTGGGTCCGGCGCCGTTGCCGAGGCCGCATCACGGCCGTATCTTCGCCGGACTGCCCATGGAAGACGAAGTAAAATACGCCGTCCTCATCGGTCGCATGCTCGACCTGCTCCAGCGCGGTGGCGATGCGTCGTCCGACGATCATCGGATGACGCTCCGCGCGCTCGTCGACCTTGCTTCCCGTCGGTCGGCCACACTGCGCATCGACGAACACGGCCTGACCGTCGAAGGCCGGGTCGTTCCGGATGACACCCCCTTTGCCGGGATCGCGCGGGGACGGCTCGAGGGTCACGGGATCGCGGCGGTGAATGTGGCCAGTGGTGCGTCGGCGGTGGATCTGATTCACTTTCTCCGAGCCCTGGCAGGCGAGCCCGCCGCCGAGGGCGGCATCACCATCGAGCAACGCCTGCAGCGCGCCAAAGTGACGACCGTCTCGGTGTTGACCGCCGAGCTCGACGCGACCACGAAGGCGCGACGCGGCGTGCGCATCACCGAAGCCCTGAGGGCTTCCGGGGTCCTTGGAGCGACGAGCGACGAAAAAGAGCAGTCCGAACTCAGCGCGTCATTGAAAGACAAGGCCGATCTCGGGGTACTGCCCGCGGTCAAAGGCGCGGCGTACGACGAGATGGTGCGCCATCAGCGCGCGTCGGCGAACACGCTCGCCGGCGCGGTGATGCGATTGGAAGAGGACCTGTCGGTACCGGCATTGCGTGGTCGGCTGGAGGCGGTACAGGCCGGGATTCAAAAGGCGCTGGAGCAGCGGGAGGTCGATATCGCGCTCGAGGCCATCGTCAAGCTGATTCATCAGGAAACTGCCGCACCCACTCCGGACGTACGGCGATCCTACGGGATCGCGTTACGCCGCATTCTGACCGCCGATCATCTCAAACGGTTTGCGCCCCGCCTCCTCGACGAAATGTACGCGGCGGATGTGATCGTGATGATGCGCCGCGCGGGGACCCAAGGTACCAAGATCCTCATCGATCTGCTCATCCAAGCGCCCACCCAGGCCGAGCGCAAGGCGTATATTCGCGCGCTCCGGCAGATCGAAGAGGGCCTCGATGTCGTGACGAGCTTGCTGAACCACCATGAGTGGTTCGTCGTCCGCAACGCCGCGGATCTCGTCGGCGAGTTGCGTATCACGGAGGCGGCGGGGGCGCTGGGCGCGGCGGTGCAGCATCCCGACGCCCGGGTGCGCCTCGCCGTCGGTATCGCGCTGGCTCGGCTTGGCAACCCGGCGTCGGGTCAGCCGTTGCGCAAGGTCTTCCAGGATCCCGATCCGAAGGTTCGGCTCGCGGTCGCGAAGGAAATAGGTGGGCGTGGGTTGTCGGGACTGGCGATGCCGCTCGTTTCGGCGGCGGAATCCGAAGTGGATCCGGCGGTACAATCCGAGTACTATCGCGCGCTGGGAAGGATCGGGACGCCTGACGCCGTGCAGGCGTTGCGGAACGCCGCCAGTGCCGGGTCGGGCCTGTTCACCTTGGGCCGCCGCGTGAGCGTCACTCGGCTCGCGGCCGTCGAGGCCCTCGGCGATGCCGGAGGCGCCGCCGCGGTCGACGCCCTCACCGGGCTTGCCAAGGATCGGGCGGGCGATGTGCGTAAGGCGGCACGCGTGGCGCTCCAGCGAGCTCGCGCTAACTCCGAATAAAGTCCGCTTCGGGTTTCAGGCGAACCGCGACCGCGGCAAGCAGTTTCGCCGCCCGGTCGAGATCTTCCAGTGCGACCATCTCATTCGGCGTGTGCATGTACCGGCACGGCACCGAGATCAACCCGGTCGCCACGCCGCGCAGCGCCGTGCTGATGGCGTCGGCATCGGTGCCGGTATCGGCGGGTGCCGCCTGAATCGAATACGGGATCTTTTCCCGCTCAGCCGTTTCCGCCAGCAACTCGAACACGCGCGGATTGACCGCGGACCCGCGGGACAGCACGGGGCCTTTGCCGAGCTTGAAGTCTCCAACCCGCTTCTTGTCGGTGCCCGGTGCATCGGTTGCGTGCGTCACGTCAACCACGAGCGCGATGCGGGGGTCGATCTCGGCCGCACTCGTGCGGGCGCCGCCGCCCGACCACGCGATCTCCTCCTGGGCGGTGGCGACGGCGAACACGGCGGCCGGAAAGCGGCGCCGCTTCAGGTAGCGCAGGGCCTCGAGCACCACGAAGGCGCCGATTCGGTTATCGATGCTGCGTGACGCGATGCGCTTGTTGGGGAGGGCCACCGACGTACCCGCGATGACGGCGGGATCGCCGATCCGGACCCGGCGGAGCGCGTCCTTCTTGTTCTGCGCCCCAATGTCGATCCAGAGGTCGGATACCTTCGACACTTCCTCCCGTTCCTCCGGCTTGATGAGGTGTACGGCTTTCTTGCCGACGACCCCGGGGATCGGACCCGCCTTGGTCACGATCGATATGCGCTGGCCGACGAGCACCTGGCTGTCCCACCCACCGATAGTGGAGAACGACAGGAACCCGTTGTCGTCGACGTGGACGATCATGAGGCCGATTTCGTCAATGTGCCCCGCCAGCATGATCCGGGGTGCGCCATCGGGGTGGAGCACGGCAGTCGAATTGCCCGACACATCGGTCGAAACGCGCGCGGCAATGCCCTCCGCTTCGGCGCGCCACACCCGGGCGGGCAGCGTCTCGAATCCCGACGGCCCTGGCGCGTCCAGCAGTCGGTGCAAGAAAGCGAGTGATGTTTCTCTCATGGACGGCTCGGCTAAGGGTGCAGCCCTGACGAGACCATTAGGTCGTCGGCGTCGTGGGCACGTCCGGATCCCACCCGGGATATGCCAGGAATCCCTCGCGGCGCAGCACGCGTACGAGGTCGCCCAAGCGTTCCTCGGCTGGCTCGACCGCCTCTCCGAACGCGCCGCGCAGTTTGGCCGCGATCTCCGCGATCGTCTGTTGCCCGTCCAGCTCACGCCACGCCAGGGTGCCGACGGCATCCAGCCGAATCCTGCGGACGGCCAGATGGTGCAATACCCAACCAAGCAGGGTCCGGACGCTCGGTGGGGCGGGCGGTGGCCGATGCAGCGTGATCCGGCCATCGATTTCGACCCAGGTCGCGAGGCGAACCGGAGCCACGTCCAGCAGGTTCACCTTGTCTAACGGAGATGCCCGGCGACGCCGAAACACTTCAGCACCCGTTCCCGGAGGCGACAACCGCCTCCTGCTTGGGGAGGCGGTTGCCGTCACGTCCTGTCAATCGTTACTCCGCGATCTTGACCGACGGTCCCGTCCCCTCGCGGCCCGTCCTGGCCGCAAAGAACACCAGCGCGTAGATCACCAAAGGATATACGAGCAAGCTCAACAGGAAACTCGGTGCGAATCCGCCGCTCAACCGCTGAAATCCGAGCAGCCACGGCGCGAAGTCGCCGCCGATGACGAACAGGGCCAGTAGCACCGCCATCAGCGATTCCCCGGCGATGAACCCGGAGGAGACCAGCACGCCCGTGTTCTCGGCCCGCGCGCGCTCCTGGTCCGTCGCGCCGAGACGTTTCATGCGAAGGTCGAACAGCCACCTGATGATGCCGCCGACGAAGATGGCAGCCGTCGACTGAAACGGCAGGTACATCCCCACCGCAACCAGCATTGGTGCCGGCGCCTTGATGAGGATCAGCGCCACCGCCAGGAACATGCCGACCACAATGAGTGGCCACGCCATTTCGCCGGCCACGATCCCCTTGGCCATCAGCGCCATCAGTCCGGCCTGGGGTGCCGGGAGCTCGGCGGACCCGATCGTGTAGACCCGGTGCAGCGCGATGAGCGGGAAGGTCATGACCATGGCGGCGAAGATGACGCCGATGATCTCGCCGACCTGCATCTTCCACGGGGTGCCACCGAGAATGTGCCCCACCTTGAGGTCCTGCATCATGTCGCCGGCGATCCCGGCGGCGCAGCAGACGACTCCCGCGACGCCCAGGACGGCTGCCACACCATGCACGTCCGTCACACCGAGAAAGACCATGAGCACCGCGGCGATGATGAGCGCGCTCAGGGTGAGGCCGGAGATCGGATTGTTGGAGCTGCCGATCAGGGCGACGAGATAGCCGGCCACGGCTGAGAAGAGAAACCCGATCACGACCATCACGAGGGTGAGCACGAGGGCGCCCACCAGGTTCTGCGCGAAGTGGTAGTACAGCACGAAGGTCGCGACGGAGACCGCGAGTACCGCCGCAAACACCTTCTTGAGGTTGAGATCGAGATCGGTGCGCTCGACGGCCGCCGCGGTTCCCAGATTGATGTGCTCAATCGCCTTGCCGATGCCCGCGATCAGCGAATGGCGCAGGTTGAACAGGGTGTAGAACGCGGCGACGATCATGGTCCCCACCGCCACCGGCCGGATCTGGCGAGACCAGATCTCCGTCGCGAGTTCGGCCATGTCGTGACCGCTCCCCACCGCCGCGACGATACCCGGGTTGAGGAACAGCGCGAGCGGCACCATCATCAACCATCCCAGCACCGCTCCGCAGAACAGCACGGCCGAGATCCGTGTGCCGACGATGTAGCCGACGCCGATGAGCATCGGGGACGCCGACGGCGTGGCCAGCAACATGCCCCCTGCGTATTCGAGGCGTTGCTGGAACATCACGATCGTCGAGCGTCCGAACGTCGTGAACGTCGTCATCGAGTCCTGCACGAACTGGATGCCGTTGGTGTTCTTGAGTAGCTCCCAGAGCCCGGCGATTCCCATCGAACCGAACAGGTACGCGGCGCCGGTTTGTCCGCCTTGGCCCGCCTTCACGATCTCGGCGGCCGCGACGCTCTCGGGGAACGGCAGGTCGGCCTCCACGACCAGCGTGCGCCGCAGGACGATGACGAACAGCACGCCAAGTGTCCCACCGATCAACATGATGGCCGTACTCTCGATGTACCGCAGTTCGTCCCACGCGCCGCTGATCAGAAAGGCGGGGAGCGTGAAGATCGCGCCCGCCACGAGGGCCTCACCCACCGATGCCGTGGTCCGCGAGAGGTTTTCCTCGAGGATCGATCCTCGGAACATGCGCAGGACCGCCATCGCGACGACGGCCGCCGGGAAGGTCGCGGCCACGGTCAGGCCCGCTTTCATTCCCACGTACGCATTCGCCGCGCCGAGTACTACCGCCATGATCACGCCGAGTCCGACGGCCTTCACTGAGAGCTCGCGGAGCGTCTCGGACGCCGGCACGAAGGGCGCGAACGGTTTGTCAGCCATAGGTCCTCATTCCAAGGTGACGAAGACCGGCACATAGTAGCCCGCGCCCAGGGAGACGTCAAACGACAGCCACGCGCGCGCGGCATGGCGCCGCGCGCCGGCGAGGGGGAGACTGGGGATCGCTCGTGCCCGCCGGTTCCGGTGGTTACGTTCCGGGTCTACGAGGAGGGGACATGACGTTCGTCGCGACGTTCGAGCCGATCGGGCTGTGGCGCCATTTCGACGACATTCTCACGATCCCGCGCGGATCGAAGAATGAAGCGCAGATGCGGACCCACGTTGCGCGCCTGGCAGACCGATCCGGTCTCCCGTGCCGGGTCGACGCGGCCGGGAACGTCGTGGTCACCAAGCCGGCAACCGCGGGCCGGGAAGCCGTGGGGGCCACCATTCTCCAGGCCCACCTGGACATGGTGAATGAGAAGAATGCGGATGTCACGCATGACTTCACTCGGGACCCGATCATTCCGCTGCGGGATGGTGACTACCTCAAGGCCACGGGTACCACGCTGGGATCGGACAACGGGATCGGCGTCGCGACGATGCTGGCGCTCATGGAAACGGCGGATGTCGCCCACGGGCCTTTGGAATTGCTGTTTACGGTCGACGAGGAAACAGGGCTCACGGGAGCGGCGCAGTTGGACACCCGCCTGCTCTCGGGACGGCGGCTCATCAATCTGGATTCCGAGGAAGAAGGCGCGGTGTACGTGGGCTGCGCCGGTGGGGGAGATTCCACGCTGACCCTGCGGACAAAAGCGGCGGCACCGCCGCCGGACACGATCGCCCTCCGTATCCGGCTCCGCGGTCTCAAAGGGGGACACTCCGGTTGCGACATCCACCTCCAGCGAGGGAACGCGATCAAGCTTCTCACCCGGGCACTGCTCGCCGCCCACCGGGTGACGCCGTTTCTCGTCGAACGGCTCGAAGGAGGAAACGCCCACAACGCGATCCCGCGAGAGGCAACCGCGGTGGTCGTGGTGGCGAGTGAGGTACGCGACCGCCTCGCGGCCGCCGTGCGGGGCGAGGCCGCGGCATTCCAGGCGGAAACGCGCGTCGATCCCGACATGAACCTCGCCATCGACGACGTGGAGCTACCGTCATCGGTCTGGGAGGCGAAAACGACGTCGCGAGTCATGAATCTCATCGCGAGTCTGCCGCACGGGGTGGTCCGTATGAGTCACGAAATCCCCGAACTGGTCGAGACCAGTACGAACGTTGCCACCGTGCGGGTGCACGCGGAGTCGATCGAGATCGGGATGAGCAGCCGTTCCTCGGTGGCGAGCGCGATTGCGGCGCTGCGAGGGGAGATTCGCGCCGTCGCGGAACTCGCCGGCGCCACGGTCGTGGAAGGCGACGGTTATCCCGGGTGGCAACCCGACCTGACCTCAGCGCTGCTTGGGACCGTCAAACAGATGCACGCGCGGCTGTTTGGCGCGGAACCCGCGGTGAAGGCGATTCATGCCGGGCTGGAGTGTGGCATCATCGGCGAGAAAATCCCGGGAACCGACATGGTGTCGATCGGACCGCAAATCGAGTTTCCGCACTCACCGGATGAGCGCGTGCATATGGCCTCGGTGGAGCGATTCTACCGCTGGCTCACAGCGACGCTCGAGGCGCTGACGTAGCCGTCAGTCCTGTAGCAGGGCCTTGGCGATGGTTTGCAACTGCATGTTGCTGGTCCCCTCGTAGATCGCGCCGATCTTCGCGTCGCGGAAGTACTTCTCGACAGGGTATTCCTTGGTGTATCCGTACCCCCCGAACAACTCGACCGCGAGGCTCGTCATGCGCTCGGCGGCCTGAGAGGCATACAGTTTGGCCATGCCCCCTTCGACCATGAAGGGCGCGCCCGCATCCTTGAGGCGTGCGGCATTATAGACGAGCAGTCGCGTTGCTACGATTTCCGTTGCTGCCTGCGCAAGTTGAAACTGGACGCCCTGGAACTCGCCGATCGGCCGACCGAATTGCTGCCGCTCCTTGACGTACTTGATCGACGCGTCGAGGGCGCCCCGCGCCACGCCGAGCATCTGCGCGCCGATGCCCACCCGCCCGGCGTTCAGCGTCTCGATGGCGACCTTGTATCCCTTGCCGACATCGCCGATGACATCGGCATCGGGTACGATGCAGTCCTCGAGCACGACCTCGGTCGTGCTCGACGCCCGGATGCCGAGCTTGTCCTCCTTCTTGCCCACCGTCAGGCCCGGATTGCTGCGTTCCACCATGAAGGCGGTGATCCCCTTGTATCCCTTCGTGGGGTCCACAGTGGCAAAGACGACGAACAGGTTGGCTTCGGCGCCGTTGGTAATCCATAACTTCTGTCCGTTCAGTACCCACGCGTCACCGCGGCGCTCGGCACGGGCTTCCAGCGCGAACGCATCCGAGCCGGAATTCGCCTCCGAGAGGGCGTACGCGCCGAGCTCGCCCGCGGCGAGGCGCGGGAGATACCGCGCCCGGAGTTCGTCGTTTCCCCAGGTATGCGTGGCCACGTTCACCAGCGTGTTGTGTACGTCCAGCATGACCGCGGTGGCCGCGTCCACGGCGGCGAGCTCTTCCACCGCCAGGACGCTCATGAAGAACGTCCCACCCGCTCCACCGTACTGCTCGGGAATATCGATGCCCATCAGTCCCAACTCGGCGAACTTGGGAATCAACGACTGATCGTACTCGGCCATGTGATCCATGCGGGATACGTGTGGCGCGATCTCGCTGGAGGCAAAGTCGCGAATGGCGTCGCGAAACATCCGTTCGTCCTCAGTCAATGAGGTGAGCGGCGGGATCGTGGTCGAATCCGCAGGCATTGGGGAGGGGTGCTCCGTCGGTCGGGTTGGACTGGAATCTAGTCGGGCGTCACGCAGGACGAGCGCTAGTAGTCCTTCCAGCCGTCGGTCCAGGCATTGCCGATCGGCGCGAACCCGGACAGTGGTGCCATGGCCTGGCGGATGAAGGAGGAATTCAGGTCGATGTCCAGGTAGTTCCCACCGATTTGTCCCGAACCGGCCGCGATGCCCAATTGGGCGTTCAAACCGGAGGCGATGTATCCGTCGAATCGCTGATCGTTCGCGTCGAACCGGATGCGCCCGCCGACCAGAATCACGCCGTACCACTGCACGAAGTTCCCCTGAATGGTGAGCGTGTTGCCGACCACCAGCAGGCCCGTCCCGTACGTTGTCTGTCCCGGAAGCCCGAGGGTCGCGTTGCCGGGGACCACCATCACCGGGTAGTTCCAGTTGCCGGTCTGGATCGTGGTGTAATCGGGTTCGAGCACGCCGGTGATCGTCTCGAACCAATCGACGTGAGTGGAGTCGGCGACGTTCTTTGGATTGGACCATCCCTGCACGTACGGCGACACGCCTGTCAGATTGAAGTCGGTGAGCGGGGACGGAACGCCATCTGACGGTGTGAGCACGCCGTACCGATTTGGGATACGGCACGACGACGGCCAATTCTCGTCCGCCCCGTGGAGCTGGCCACTTCCGCCCGAGGCCCGGGTGAGTCCATTGGCCGCGACGAAGGCGGCCGGCATGTCGATCGTGCCGGACTGCCACTGCGCGAACTGGGCGACGGTGCGTTTTGCCTGGCGTACGGAACTGGAGGGATTGATCACATAGCCGGTGGAGCGCACGACGTACAACCAGTTGGCGAGCGTATCCAGCGGGCGCTGTGCCACGTACGCGACGACGTCCGCGTATCCACCGGTCACGTTGATCCGCGTCGAATCGCCATCCGATGGCCGTATCGGCCGCTCGCACGCGTCCGTATTCAGGGTTCCCAGGTACGACTGCAGCCCGCTCTGTGCGACGGCGACGGCCGCGGCCATGTCCGTGCTGGCGTTCGCCACCTGTCGATCCGCCCGGACCCTGGCAAATCCGCTCGACAGCATCACCGTCAGCAGGGCGATCAGCAGGATCGTGAGCGGCAGCGCAAAGCCGCGACGATCACCAAGGCGACCCATCACGATCCCTCGATGTTCATGAACGGTACCTTGACCGTCACGTCGTACTGCGAGGGACGGACGTTTCCGCGCGGCGTCGCTACACTCTCGCCGACGAGACGCAACTCGATCCCCCGGATATCGGTGAACGAGGGTGAGGCCTGGGGCGTCAAGTTGTTGCCCACGAGATACCGGAATCCCGAACTGTCACCCAACGGCACGAGGATTTCTTCGAACGATCCGCCTCCCACGGTACGGGTGAGGGCCGTACGCCCGGTAAGCACGAGCGACGGCTCGAATGTGTACCGAACTTGCTGATAGAGATAGACGATGCTCCCGGCGGGTCCGAGCGAGGGCCCGCTGATCGTAATCAGGCTCCCGCCCGGGATCACACGAATGCTGTCGGCCGTGCAATCCGAGAGCGCTCCGGACATCGTCACGGTGACCCCCGGGGCGAACGCGTACGTCCCGTCGGTCTGCCGCCACGCGGCCCCGTTCACGGTCGACGCAAGCAGCACGGAATCGGTCGGGAGCATGGCCGCCACGGTGTCGCTGCACAACGTACCGAACGCGATCGGCGAGCGGACGGTCACCGCGCTGGTCGTGGCTGCCGTGATGCCACCGAACGTGACGCGTCGGAACTCGGGAATCATGACGTTCATGGCCGCCCGCGTCACCTGACGCGCGTCCATCTGGGTTTCCTGCAGGGACACGAAGCGAGAATTGCTGATCACGAAGCGGGCAAGGGCCGTGCCCAGCACCGCCGTGACCGCCAGCGTGACGAGCAGTTCGATGAGCGAAAACCCCTTGCGAGCGCGGCTCATGAGTGCAAGGTCGAGGCCTTGTGCGGCTTCGTCCGCCGCACGACCAGCGTATCGGGGCGAAGCGACGCCTGGTTTGTTGGGACCACGATCACCCGAACCTCCTTCGTCCGCGTGTTCACCGTCACCAACTGCGTGCACTGCGTGTACTGGAGTTGCGCGACGGTATTGGCGGTGCACCCGACAAGCGTGCCGAGGCTGTCCCACGCCGCGGTCTGTGCCATTGCCGACGCGCTCTCCAGGGCCGCGGTTCGTAACGCCGCCATCCCCGCGTCACGCGAGTGGTTGGCCATCTGCCAGACCAATCCGGCCAGGGACATGAGCACCGTGCTCAGGATCGCCAGCGCGACCATCACCTCGACGAGTGAGATACCTCGCCGGTTCTTGAGTCTAGTTGACAACGGTCACCCGAATCTGGCCCGCCACCGTCATGGTTACGCGCCGCCGGTTGTTGCCGACCCCAACGGTGAACGTGGTCGATTGGCTCGCGACCCCGTTCGGATACAACTCCATCGACGCGGGGACGGCGGCGAACTCGGACAAGTCGTAGGTGCCCCCGGATCCAAACTGGCGCTCGCGATAGATCGTCGTCCCGGATCGGTTACGTAATTGCAGCACCTTGGTGGAGGTGTTCACGGAAAACACGATCGGGATCCGGTCGCGCGCCGCCAGCGCCTGAGCGTACTGCAGGTCGCCGGCCACGACATTGGCCGCGCCGCGGACCCGGGTCCGCTCGAGCGTGGGGGCGACCCGAACGAACGTGATAGCCGCCATCAACCCGATCAGGGTCAGCACGATTGTCAGTTCGATCAGCGAATACCCGGCACGACGCCTCATGTGCATCCCTTCGAGCAAGACTCGCGCCACTCCGGATGAACGTCACTTCGTCGCCAGCTCGACGTAACTCTTTCCAGCGGTTGAAGATATGTCGTATCGACTCCGTCCACCGGCGTAAAGGAGGCCGGTCACTCGACCCGCTTCGAAGCCGGTGGTGCCAACCCGTACCCCTGATAGTATGATCTCGGCGACGAAACCCCAAGCGGGTGAGTAACTTCCACGGCGGTTTCGGACCCGAGCGGAGGCCTGTTGAAGCAGACCAGCGGCTGCCAAGACTCTGGTTGACCAAACAGGAGGTGTGATCGCATGCGGTATCCATACGTGGGAGGGTTGGTGCTCGCGCTACTGACAGCGACCGGGGGATGTGCGCGGGATGGTGACGCCGGGGTGGAAGTGGTCCCGGGGTTCAACACGCGCGGATACTCCCAGAGCGTGGCCGTCGCGATCATCAGCCCGCAGCCGGGCGAGGTCGTCCAGAACCCCGTCCAGCTGCAACTCGTTCTCTCGGGCTTCGAGCTGGGGGTAGCCACGCCGGGAGCCGACCTGCGCGGTATCCAGCTGGCCGAGGGCGGCCAGCACCTGCACATCATCGTCGATGACGAACCGTACATGACCGTGTATGACGCCGATAAACCGCTGGACTTGGGCAATCTGACGCCGGGACCGCATGCGGTGCGGGTGATCCCGTCACTGCAATGGCATGAGGGGCTCAAGGGCCCCGGGGCGTTCGAAGCAGCGCAGTTCTACGTCGAGACGCAATCGGGGACGCTGCCGATCGTGCCGGGATCCGCCTTGTTGACGTTCAGCCGCCCAATGGGAACGTATCGCGACGCGGACGCCGATTCCGTTCTTGTCGACTTCCACGTCCGCAACGCTCAGGTCGGCCCGGGCAAACTCAAGGTGCGCCTGACCATCGATGACACGCAGGCTGAAGACCTGTCCTTGTGGGTTCCCTACTATCTGGTTGGACTTGCGCCCGGTCCGCACACGATTCGCCTCGAGCTACGTGACCAACTTGGCCGATTCGTAATAGGCCCATACAATCGGTCCACGCATATCATCACGGTGGAACGGGACACGCTGGCCGCCGGGCCGTCGTAGCAACGCGGGTCGAATCACGCGAGGACCCCGACAACGATGCCTGCACCGATGGCGGCGAGGACCGTCGCGCGCCATCGAACAGCCCGTGCCTGCCGCGCGAGCAGGAACCGCTCGGCGCTGTGGGTGACGAGTTCCTCCCGCCCGTCCATGTTGCGCGCTCCCCTCGCCGCCAGCGCGACACAGGTCCGGGTGCGTGCCTCCTCGAAGCCGAGCACGCCCAGCCACCAGGGGACAAACACGGCGATCCCCCACAACGGGGGCGCGCTCGCCACGGTCAGTACGATCGCGACGGCGACGCCGGACACGATCGCAGCCACGCCCCAGGCGCGGCGGACCTGTCGGCCACGCGGACCGATGTTCGCCGCCCGGGGCGTCGGGGCATGCGGGCCATCCATGGTTCCAAGCTGGTAATCGGGGCACGGCGAAGCAATCCCGCCGGGCGCACTCGCCCTCACGGTCGCGCACGCAGAGTCGCCAGCGCTAGGGGGGTGGTGCGGGTTTGGGGGGTGAGGCTCAGGGCTCCCGCTGCTCGTACTGGTCGAGACGGGCCGCCAGGTTGCTCGGGCGCGTTCCGAGGATCGTGCCGGTGGGTGACACGTAGATTTCCACCGATCTCAGGCCGAGCCGGTTGCTCGTGTAGCGAAATACCCAGGCGCGTGGCGTTCCTGCGAGTCCCTCGACACCCTTGAACGCGAAGGTCTGCTGCCGTCCACTCACGGGCGGCTTGGAGCCGAGGAATTTCCCGACGGAAGCGCGGACGGCGAAGAACGATCCGGCGCTGAGCAGGGCCACCACGAATGTGGCGAACACGAGTACTTTGATGAGTCGCTTCATGGGCGAGTGAGATGTACGTTGCGCCGGCCGGGCCGGCAACCCCGGGGGTGAATCGCTAGACGCCTGCGGCGCGTCCCGGTAGCTTCCCTTGCCGATGGCCGGACCCGTTGTCCCACCCCCCACCGATCTCCTTGCGCGGCTCCGCGCGCCGGAGCCACTGGTGTCCGTTGAGCTACGACCGCCACGTGCCGGGCTCTCGTCCGATGAGAGTATGGATCGGTGGATCGACATGCAACACGAAGTGCGGCAGTTGGCGGCACAGGACGTCGTGATGTTCCTGACCGACAACGCGGTCGGCGATTCGGAGGAGGAGAACCTCCGGCACCTGACGACGAACCTGGCACAGGAGATCAGTCCGGCGAGGGTCGTGCCGTTTCTGACCTGCAAGCACACGTTGCCGTACTGTCTGATGTACGCCGACCGCGCGGCGTCGTTCGGCTACCAGGCGTTGACGGTGCTCGGAGGTGACCGCACCGTCGGGCCGCCGCGCTGCGTCGACCACGCGTTCGAGTTGCGGCAGTTGATACGGCATCGGGCCGCGGGGCTGGCCCTCGGCGGCTGGGCGAATCCGCATCGGGATGCCGCCACGCAGGCGCAGTTCCTTCTCCGGCCGGACTTCACCGGTGAGTTCTTCCTCACCCAGATCGTATCCCATCACGATCTGCCGGCTATCGAGGCGTTCGTCCGCGAAACGCGTGCACGGGGCGTCACGTTGCCCGGCGTGTTCGGCGTGTTCTACTATCGCAGCGCCAACCCGGCTACCCTCGCTCATCTCTCGGCGTTTCTCCCGGTGCCGGTTGCGGCCATCACGCGCGACTTCGCGGCAGGGCTCTCCGCGGCCACCATCTGCGCGCGCACGATCCGCGCCTTGCGTAACCTGGGAATCGAGAAAGTCTACGTCAGCAATCTCGGGTTCCGCGGCGCGGCCAGACGGTACCGGGAGATCCTCGCGGCCGTCGATCGCTGACGACGGTCATTGCAGCACATCGAGCGCGACCTGCACACGACCGCTTGGCGCGCTGACGTGCACGCCCTGGACCATGGGCGTGAGGCGTTCGAGCGTCTCGCGCGCGATGGCGATGCCCTCGCGCTGCACCGCGTCCTCGCCCTGCGCCTCGGCCCGCCGGAGCCGGTCGATGACATGCGGTGGAACGGAAACGCCCGGCACTTCGTTCGCCATGAACTCCGCCCCGCGCAACGAGACCAACGGCGCCAGCGACGCGATGACCGGGACGCGAAAATCGTGAATGCGCTCCAGGAACGCTTCCAACTGGTCCGGATCGAAGATCGGCTGGGTCACCGTGAAGTCGGCGCCGGCGTCGACCTTCCAGTAGAACCGGCGCGTTTCCTGCGCGATATCGACCGCGGCGGGGTTGGCCGCGACGCCGATGACGTACTGGGTCGGCGCGCCGATCGCGCTGCCACCCGGGGCGTGACCATGATTCAACCGGTGCACCATGTTGGTGAGCCCGATGCTATCGATGTCGAACACGGCCGTCGCGTCGGGATACGGCCCCATCGTCGGCGCGTCGCCCGTCACGATCAGCAAGTTGCGAATACCGAGGGCGGCCGCGCCCAGCAGGTCGCTCATCATCCCGAGCATGTTGCGGTCGCGGCAGGTATAGTGCACGATCGGCTCGATTCCCACCTCGCGCAGGACGAGCACCGCGAGGGGGATCGATCCCATGCGCGCTTGCGCGCGCGGTCCGTCGAGCAGGTTGACCGCGTCGATGCCCGCGCCCGCCAGCTGCCGACAGCTCGCGATGAACGCGTCGGCCACGCAACCTTTGGGTGGCGGTAGCTCGACGCTGCGCACGAATTCGCGCGCCACGAGCTTGGCGCCCCAGCGCGACCGCGCCTCGAGCGCCACCGGCTCGATGCCCTCCGGCCCTCTCACCTGGGCGCGAAGCACGCTACCGTGGCTCGCGCGGGGTTGTGTCGTGGCGACCTCGGCCCGGAGACGCTTGATGTGGTCCGGCGTCGTGCCGCAGCAGCCCCCCACGAAGCGGGCGCCGGCATCGATCAGGCGGCGCGTATATCGCGCCATGTAGTCCGGGCTCGCCAGGTAGATCTGGCGGTCGCCCACGGTACGCGGCATACCGGCGTTCGGCTGGGCCGACAGGGGTAACGTGGTGGCCTGCGCCATGCGCTCGATGGCATCCAACATCCCCGCGGGCCCGACCGAGCAGTTCAAGCCCAGCACGTCCGCCCCCCACTCGGTGACCGCGCGGGCAACGGTCTCGACTTCAGTGCCATACGAGGTGCGCCCGTCGCCTGTGATAGTCACCTGCGCGACCACGGGCAGATCGGTTCGCGCCCGCACGGCGTCAAACGCGGCGTGCAGTTCGTCGAGGTCGGAGAAGGTCTCGAGAATGAAGCCGTCGACGTTTCCCGCGAGCAGGCCGTCAACCTGGCGTCCGAAATAGGCAAGCGCCTCGTCGCGTGACGTCGGACCGAACGGTTCGAGGCGAAGGCCGAGTGGCCCGATGGCACCGAGCACATTGGCCGACTGGCCGGCCGCTTCCGCCGCGATGCGGGCGGCGCGCTCGTTGATGGCTTCGGTCGACCCGTCGAGCCCGTGACTCGAGAGCTTGATGGGATTGGCACCGAAGGTATTGGTCTCGAGAATCTGGGCGCCCGCGTGGAGGTAGTCCCGGTGGATGGAACGAATCAGGTCGGGCTGGCTCAGATTCAATTCGTCATAGCATACGTTGACGAACACCCCACGGCCGTACAGCACGGTCCCCATGGCGCCATCGATCACGTAGACGTCGTCGGACGCGATCCGGTCGGTGAGGGAGGGTCTCACGGCGACGCGCTCACCGGCTCGGGGTCGTACGCCAGGGTCGGCGCCAGCCGGCGCTCGGCCTCTTCCAGCGGTATCCCACGCCGTGTCGCATAGTCTTCAACCTGATCGCGCCCGATCTTGCCAACGCCGAAGTAGAACGCCTCCGGATGTGAGAAGTACCACCCGCTCACCGCCGCCGTGGGCAACATGGCAAAGCTCTCCGTGAGCGTGATGCCCGTGCGTCCCGCGACGTCGAGCAGATCGAAGAGGGTCTGTTTGCCACTGTGCTCCGGGCATGCCGGATAGCCGGGCGCCGGCCGGATGCCTGTGTACTGCTCGGCGATGAGGGCTTCGTTGTTCAGGGATTCTTTCGGGGCGTGGCCCCAGAATTCCACCCGCACCCGTTGATGTACTCGCTCTGCAAACGCCTCGGCCAGGCGGTCGGCCAGCGCCTTGGCCATGATGCTGGCATAGTCGTCGTGATCACGCTCGAACTCGGCGCAGAGTTCGGTCAGGCCGAAGCCCGTCGACACCGCGAAGCCGCCGACGTAGTCGGCGATATCCGCGTCGCGCGGTGCGACGAAATCGGCCAACGCCAGATTCGGCCGTCCGGCCGCCTTTTCGAACTGTTGGCGCAGCGTGTGGATCGTTGCGAGCCGTTCGGTCCGGTCCTCCGATGCGTACAACGCGATGTCGTCACCGACGGCATTAGCCGGAAACAGGCCCACGACGCCGCGCGCCGTGAGGAGCCGCTCATCGATGATGCGGCGGAGCAACGCCCGGGCATCCGCGAACAGCGATCGCGCCTCGGCGCCGACGATGCCGTCGTCCAGAATCCTGGGGAAGGTGCCCGCCATCTCCCACGTCCGGAAAAACGGTGTCCAATCGATGAACGACGCAAGTTCGTCCAGGGGATAGTCCGCGAAGACCTGTATCTCGGGGCGCAACGGCACCGGCGGCACATATGCGCCCCAGTCCAACTGGAGTCGACGCCGGCGTGCCTCTTCCAACGACAGAATCGTCTTGCTCGCCTGCCGCTCGGCGTGTTGCGCGCGCTGGCGCTCCTGGTCGGCCGCTACCTCGGCGCCGAATGCTCCGCGCAGATCGTGGCTCAACAACTTTGCCGTGACCCCCACGCTGCGAGACGCATCGAGTACGTGGATGGTCGTTCCATGGTACGCGGGAGCGATCTTGACCGCCGTATGCACTTTGGACGTGGTTGCGCCCCCGATCAGAAGGGGTTGCGTCATCCCCTGACGGGTCATCTCCTTGGCGACGTGCACCATTTCATCGAGCGACGGCGTAATGAGGCCGCTGAGGCCGATGATGTCCGCCTCCCGATCCCGGGCCGTATCGAGGATTTTCTGCGCGGGGACCATGACGCCGAGGTCGATCACGTCGTAGTTGTTGCAGCCCAGGACCACGCCCACGATGTTCTTGCCGATGTCATGAACGTCACCTTTGACGGTAGCGAGGACGATGCGGCCCGCGCGCGCGATTTCCTGACCTGCCTGCGACGCTTCGATGAACGGCACGAGGTACGCCACGGCTTTCTTCATAACCCGGGCGCTCTTCACGACCTGCGGCAGGAACATCTTCCCTGAACCGAACAGATCACCGACCACGTTCATGCCGTCCATCAGTGGTCCTTCGATCACGTCGATCGGCCGGTCGGCGGCGACGCGCGCTTCCTCGGTATCGTGCTCGATGAACTCGACGATACCCTCCACGAGGGCGTGTCTGAGCCGCGCGGCGACGGGTTGCTCGCGCCACGTGAGATCGGCCCCTGCGCCGGTCGTTCGTCCCTGGAACCGATCGGCGAGGCCGGTGAGGCGCTCGGTCGCGTCCGGCCGCCGGTCGAACAGGACGTCTTCGACCGCGGTGAGCAGCTCCTCGGGAATATCGGCATAGACCGCGAGCTGTCCGGCGTTCACGATACCCATGTCCATCCCGGCCTGGATGGCGTGATACAGAAACGCCGAGTGCATCGCTTCGCGGATCGCGTGGCCGCCGCGGAAGGAGAACGATAAATTGCTCACGCCGCCGCTTACCAGAGCGCCCGGGAGCGTTTGTTTGATCCGCCGGCACGCGTCGATGTACGCGATCGCGTAGCGGTTGTGTTCCTCGATGCCGGTGGCGACCGCGAAGATGTTGGGATCGAAGATGATGTCTTCCGCGGGGAACCCGACGCGCTCGGTGAGGATCGCGTACGAGCGGGCGCAGACGGCGACCTTACGCTCGACCGTGTCGGCCTGGCCGTTTTCGTCGAACGCCATGACGACGACCGCCGCCCCATACCGCCGAACCAGACGCGCCCGCGCGATGAACTCGTCTTCCCCTTCCTTGAGGCTGATCGAGTTCACGATCCCCTTCCCCTGCAGATCGGCGAGCCCCGCTTCCAGCACCTCCCAGCGGGACGAGTCCAACATGATCGGCACGCGCGTAATGTCGGGTTCGGCGGCGAGCAGTCGCAGGAACTTCACCATGGCCGCACGGGCGTCGAGCATCCCCTCGTCCATATTGATGTCGATGACCTGCGCGCCGTTTTCCACCTGCTGCCGCGCGACCGCCAGCGCCGCCTCGTAGTCACCCGCGAGGATGAGCTTGGAAAATCGCGAAGACCCCGTGACGTTGGTGCGCTCACCGACGTTCACGAACAGGGATTCCGGTCCGATGTTGAGCGGCTCCAACCCGCTCAGGCGGCAGCGTGGCTCGAGGGAAGGGATCGAACGGGGCGAACAGTCGGCCACCGCCGCCGCCACGGCGGCGATGTGATCCGGCGTCGTGCCACAGCAGCCTCCTACCAGATTGACGAAGCCGGATTCCGCGAATTCGCGGATGATCGACGCCATCTCGCCGGCGGTCTGATCGTATCCGCCGAACGCGTTGGGGAGGCCGGCGTTCGGATGGCAACTCACCGGCACGTCCGCCACCGTTGAGAGTTCTTCCAGGTACGGGCGCAGTTCGCGGGCGCCCAGGGCGCAGTTGAGGCCGATGCTGAACGGTTTCGCATGACGGACGGAGTTCCAGAACGCCTCCGTCGTCTGACCGGAGAGCGTGCGGCCACTGGCGTCGGTGATCGTGCCGGACACCATGACCGGCGTGTCCAGGCCGCGTGCCTCCAGCACGCCGCTCACGGCGAAAAGCGCCGCCTTGCAATTGAGCGTGTCGAATACCGTCTCCACCAACAACAGATCGGCGCCGCCGTCCAGCAATCCCTCCGTGGCGTCGCGGTACGCCGCCGCGAGTTGCTCGAACGTGACCGCGCGATATCCGGGATCGTTGACGTCGGGGGAAATGGACGCGGTGCGATTGGTCGGTCCGAGGACGCCTGCCACGAACCGCGGTTTGCCTGGATCGAGGGCGGTGACTTCGTCCGCCGTTGCCCGGGCCAGGCGCGCGGCGGCCGCGTTCAACTCGTAGACGATCGACTCGAGCTGGTAATCCGCCTGAGAGATGGCCGTCGAGTTGAATGTATTCGTCTCGAGAATGTCCGCGCCGGCGGCGAGGTACGCGTGGTGAATCTCGGCAATGATGTCGGGCCGCGTCAGCGACAGCAGATCGTTGTTCCCACGCAGGTCGGTGGGGTGATCCGCGAAACGGTCACCGCGGAAGTCGGACTCCTCCAACGGGTACGACTGGATCATCGTGCCCATCGCGCCGTCCAGCACGAGGATTCTGCGCGCCAACAGCTCCTTGAGTAAGGCGTTACGGCTTGTCGTCGTCATGCGTCCGGCACCTCCACAAACACGAATCCCGGGTTGCCGCCTATCCGGCTCCCGGGGTCCGGCCTTTTAGCGACTTGTTTAACGTGGCTGCAATCTGCCTCAAATCACCACGAACTTCGATTGTGTAACACGCAAATATACACGGATCATCCCCGAAAGAAAGTGTCGGGCAGGGCCCCGGAGCTGCGAGGCCTCTGGACGAGCGGCGGTCGGCGCGCCAGAATGCACCGCACGCGCTCACAGGAGTCACCATGCCTTCGGTTCGTCACGCGGTCGTCTTGAGTGTCTCGCTGATGCTGGCGGGGCCGGTCTTGGCGCAGGAATCCACCGAGGCCACTGTCAAAGCCCTGGTCGGCGGGACGCTGATCGATGGGTTTGGCGGCGCACCGGTGCGCAACAGCGTCATCGTCGTTCGCGGTGACCGGATCGTGACCGTGGGGCGGGTTGGCGAGGTCGCCATCCCCACGGGCGCGCAGATCATCTCGACGGAGGGAATGAGCGTGCTCCCCGGACTGTGGGACATGCACGTGCATCTCATGATCAACGGGCACTCCGACTACGCGCACTGGGACTCGACCTATCCAGCCGTGTTCGAGTCCGTGATCATGCCCGCCTCGGCACACCAGCTCCTGCTCGCGGGGGTGACGAGCGCGCGGGATCTGGGTGGACCCCTCGACGCGAGCCTCGCGGTGCGGGACGCGGTCAATCAGGGACGCCTGGCCGGCCCCACGCTCTACGTGTCCGGTCCGTTCATCCAGCACGCGCCTTATCCGGGCACCGAGCAGTTTCGCTGGGGCGTCGACGGTCCCGCCGACGCGCGCGCGAAGGTGCAACGCCTGGCCGATGCCGGCGTGGACGTCATCAAGCTGATCGACCAGGATCAAATGACGATGGACGAGGTGCGGGCGGTGGTGACCGAAGCGCACCGGCATGGCCTGACGGTCGTGGCGCACAGTCACCGCCCGGACGAAATCCGGCGTGGACTCGCCGCGGGCGTGGACGCCTTCGAGCATACCGGACTGCAGACCGCCCCGGAATACCCCGCCGACATCACCGAGGCGCTGCACGAGCGGACCGCGCAGGGCAACATGAGGCCCCTGTTCTGGACGCCGACGGTCAGTCCGCTGTACAACTATCAGTACATCCGGGACAATCCTGAATGGCTCGATGATCCGTCCTGGCACCTGGGACTTCCCGAGCCCATCGTGGCGGACATCGCGGCGTCGCTCGCGCATTGGGATCGCCTGCCGTATTTCCAGATTACCCCGCAGCGCCACCCGACGCTGCGACGCAAGTTCACCCAGCTCCGCGAGGCCGGGGTGGTGCTGCTCATCGGTACCGACTCGGGGATTCCGGGGAACTTCCACAGTCAGTCGACCTGGCAGGAACTCGACGTCTGGGTCAATGCGTTCGGTGTGGATCCCATGATGGCCATTCGCGGCGCGACCTATTGGCCCGCGGTCGCCATGGGTGTCGCGGATGACGTCGGCACGGTGAGTGAAGGAAAGTTCGCGGATATCATCGCGGTGCGCGGCGATGTGCTGCGTCACGTGAGCCGTCTCCGCGACCTGGACATCGTCATGAAGCACGGAACGGTGTATCGGTCACCGGGGACGGGGACGCCGCCGCTCCCCTGACCGGGGGCGGCGGATCGCGCGCGGGTCACGCGGGTATCTTCCGTGACCGCACCCTCGGCACACGGGATCGACAGCGCATGCGACGACCAATCGGCTTACTCGCGTTCGGGTTGGCGCTCGTCATGCTGGCCGCGTCGTGGGCCGGTGGACGCCGGCTCACTGGCGCGCAGGTCGTGACGCGGGAGACCGTGACCCTTGCGCTCGACTCGCTGTGGCTCGACGGGGTCCGCCCGGCCGCTCCCATCGGACACGAGGCGTTCGAGGTGACGCTCACCCCGGGCGGTGCCGCCAATTCGATCGTGCTGCGCGCGGGCGATGCTGACGGATTCACGTTCGAGGCCACCTACACGACGCGCGGGCCCAACTGATGCGCACGCGCCCATTCGCCCTCGTGCTCGCCACGCTCGCGGCTGGCTGCGGGTCCGCCGACGATCCCGTCGATGCCGTTATTGCGGTGGCATCGGGTACCTACGAGGCCCTGGCTGGTTCGGCGCCGTTCCCGCTCGGGTTCCCGCACGAGGGCGCGTCGGAGTTTCGGATGGTCGTCAATCGGGCTGACGGCGTGGTGCAAATCAGCTACGTGAAGGCCGGGAGCACCGTGACCGAGTTCTGGCGCATCGCCACGACCGACAACCAGTGATCGAGACCGGGTTGCCATGCACATCAAGGTCAGTGCCATCGTCGTCCCCGGTTTGTTCTTCTGCAACCGTGACCCCGGTGGCGGCGCGACGCCGTCGGCCGAGTGGGTCGCGCTCGCGTTGGATGACGACGAGGAACTTCGCGCGGTGCTCCGGGGCGGACAACCGGCTGATCTCAGGTGAGTTCGACACGGCCACGCCGGCGCACGGCGCCGAGTCGGCTGCGCGCCACCTGCCCAGGGACGTGCACGTCGCGGTCCCCAACCCGAGCCATGGATTTGCGCACTTCACCACGGCTCGCCTGGCTCGCCATGCTGGCGTGGTCGGTGGCTTGCAACGACGGTGGACCGTCGGGACGGGCGTTCAACGGATCGATCCTGGTCGGCGATACGCTACGCACCTTTGCGCTCTATGTTCCCGAGGCCGAGCAGCTCGGCAGCGCGGCGCCGCTGATTCTGGTCTTCCATGGATCCGGCAGCAGCGGGGCCGGGATGCGGTCGATCGGTGGCTTCGACGCGCTCGCTGACCGGGAGGGATTCGTCGTCGCCTATCCGAACGCCCCGCTCGGCAACTGGGCAGAGCGGTGCGGCTGCAACAATGCCGATCGTCTGGGTGTCAACGACACCGGATTCGTGAGCGCGCTGATCGACAGCCTCGAGGTAGCGTTCCCCATCGACCCCGGGCGCATCTACGCGGCGGGATTATCGCAGGGTGGGCTGTTCGCGCACCGGCTCGCCTGCGACATGGCGGATCGGTTTGCCGCGGTCGTGAGCGTCGTCGGCCCCATCTCGACGCCCCTTTCCGAGGACTGCGTTCCCGGCCGGCCCATCTCCGTGCTCACGATGATGGGAACCGCCGACGGCGTGTTCCCGTTCGAGGGCGGCGGCGAGGGAACTCGGGCGGTGCTTGGGGCGACGGCGACGGCGCGGCATTGGGCGGACGCCAACGGCTGCACGGGCGCGCCTTCGCACAGCGCCCTACCCGACGAACGCAACGACGGCACGACGATTGAGCTCGACATTTGGTCGACATGTAACGGCAGTGCCGAAGTGGGGTTGTATACGGTGAACGGCGGGGTGCACACGTGGAACATCTCCGACGACGCGGGGACCGCCGACCTGCTGGTGGCGTTCTTCCTGCCCCACCGCCGATAGCCGGTCTCGCCTAGCCCCGCACCGCCGCCAGCACACGCTCGATGAACCCGTCGATTGCGCCGGCATCCATCCATCGCATCACAGCCACCAGATCGTGCTCCGGGTCCACCCAGATGATGTTCCCGCCACCGCCGCGCGCGAAGAACGCCGATGCCGGCGCGTGCGGATACATCCGGCGGCCGGTGTTGAGCCACCACATGTAGCCGTAATCGGGCGCGATATCGGTCGGCGTGGTCATGGCGGCGATCCACCGCTCAGAGAGGATCCGGCTGCCGGCCCAGACGCCGCGCCGCAGAAACAACAGGCCGAACCGCGCGTGATCCAGCGTGCTCGCCCACACGCCGCCGCCCCAATGGCCGCCGCCACTCACCGACTGCATGCGGCGGCCGTCGACCTCGACCCACGAGTTGCGGTACCCGTGCCACTCCCAGGTATCAGACGCGCCGACGGGATGCATGATCTCTCGCCGTAGCACCTCCGCAAGGGGTTCCCGCCACACGCGGAGCAGGGCCAGGGCGGTGCGGTTCACCCGAACGTCGTTGTACTCCCAGAACGTGCCCGGTGGCGAGAGTGTGCGGTCGCGCCCGCGGCGCCGATCGGCCACGTCGGGTTTGTCCCACAACGTCCCTTCCCACTCGTTCGTCTGGTTCAACAGCATGTGCCAGGTGATCGGGCCGTTGTGCGGCCCGTCGAACCCGCCGTCATCCACGTAGTCGCCGACGCGGTCGTGCGGGTCGCGGATCAACCCCCGGTCGAACGCCAGTCCGGCGACCGCCGAGAGGTAGCTCTTGGAGACGCTGAAGGTCATGTCGACCCGCTCGATGTCGCCCCATTGGGCGACGACGTACCCGTGGCGGATCACCAGGCCGTTCGCGGCGCCGCGGTCCTTCATGGGGCCAAGCAACTCGCCGTAGGGATCGGCGACGAACCGGCTCTCGAGGTAGAGCCGGAGATCGGTGGCGATCCGGATTTCCGACGCCAGCGCGAAGGCCACCGCCTGTGCCAGCCGCGTCGAGTCCATCCCCACGGCCTGCGGCGCGCGGCGCTCCCACCGGCCGGGTGGCGGATAATACGGTTGCTGGGCGGCGGCGACCCCGGCGAGCAGGGCCACAGCCAGCGACGCCGGCAGGACTGGTCGCCTCCATTGTGGTCTCATCGGCTTCCCTCGCGTCCCATCAGATCTCACCGCACATTCCCACCAAGATCGTCGCGGCACAAGCGACGTTCCGCCACGGCTTCACGGCCCGAAGGCGGGCTTGGGCTGCCCTAGCGGCCCGATGGGCGCCGCCGCAGCTTCGGGGAGCCGTTGCTCTTTCCTCTTGCAAGGTCGAACCATGATCAGACGGGTGTTGTTCCTCTCGTTCGTGACGGCGGCGTGCGCGCCGACCTATCCTGCGCCACCCCGGACGCGACAGCAAGAGGTGGTCGACGTCATTCATGGCGTCGAGTTCACCGACCCATACCGCTGGCTGGAAGATCAGGCGTCGCCGGAAACGCGGGCGTGGATCGACGCGCAGAACGCCTACGCCGAACAGGTCGTCGGCGAGACGCGACTCCGGGCCGAGCTGCGGGCGCGGTTCCGTGCGCTGATGGATACGCCCGACAAAGGTGCCCCGCGACGGGGCGGCGACTTCGAATACTTCACGCTGCGCCGGATCGGGGAGGAACTGGCGACCGTCTACCGGCGGCCGGTGCCCGCCGGCGATCTTCCGGTCCCGATCGATCCCGCCGAGGAGTACGAAGTCGTGATCGATCCGCACCCGATGAGCGCCGATCTCACGACGCAGGTGGAGGTCCTGTCCCTCTCGAGCGATGGCCGGTTCATGCTGTACAGTGTGCGCGAGGGAGGGCAGGACGAAGTCAGCGTGCGGCTGCGCGATCTGCGCTCCGGTACCGACCTGCCGGACAGCCTGCCGCGCGCGCTGTACAGCAGCACCTCGTTCGACAACGATGGCCGCGGCTATTTCTACAGCGCCCGCTCGCGCGAGACCGGCGCACGCGTGCGCTACCATCGCATCGGCGGGACGGGCCCGGACGAATCGCTCTTCGGCGAGGGGTACGGCCCGACGGCGTTCGTGAGCTTGCGGCAGGCCGATCGGGGTCGCGTCCGGATCTTCACGGTGTCACATGGCTGGGCGCGCACGGAGGTACACGTTCAGGACATGCGGCGCGACCGCACGCCCAGGCCGATCGTCACCGATGCCGAGGCGCTGTTCGACCCGCAGTACATTGACGGGAAGCTGTATGTCCGCACCAACCTCGACGCGCCGAACTACCGGGTCGTCATCATCGATCCCGCGCGACCCGGGCCGGCGCAGTGGCGCGAGTTCATTCCCGAAGCGGAAGACGTCCTTCAGAGCTTCTCGTTGATCGGCGAGCAGTTCTACGCGAACTACCTGCACGAGGTGAGCGCCGAGATTCGCGTGTTCGAGCGGGACGGCACGCCGGCAGGCGAGGTCGACGTCCCGCCGTTCCACAGCGCCGGGATCCGCGGTGCCGGCGAAGGACGCGCCATGTTGACGCTCGCGTCGTACCACGCGCCCTCGGCGACGTACCTGCTGAACCTCGCCACCGGCGAGCGGGAGGTGTACGACCCCGAAGAAGTGCCCTTCGATCCGACGGGCGTGGTGGTCGAGCAGCACTGGTATCAATCGCGGGACGGCACGCGTGTGCCGATGTACGTGGTGCATCGCGAGGACGTGGTGCTCGACGGCGACAATCCCACGTTGCTCAACGGGTACGGCGGGTTCAACGTGGCGCTCGCGCCGCGGTTCGACGTCAATGCGGCCATCTGGGTCGAACACGGGGGTGTGTATGCGATCGCGAACCTGCGGGGCGGAAGCGAGTTCGGTGAAACGTGGCATCGCGACGGGATGCTGGAGAACAAACAGCACGTGTTCGACGACTTCATCGCGGCGGCGGAATGGCTGATCGACAACGGGTACACGCGGCCGGAACGTCTGGCGATCCGTGGAGGGAGCAACGGAGGACTCCTGGTCGGCAGCGCGCTCACCCAGCGTCCCGAGTTGTTCCGCGCGGTGTTCTGCGGGTTCCCGGATCTGGACATGGTGCGCTTCAACGCGTTTACCGAGACCAATAACATGCCCGCGCTGCTCGAGTATGGGGACGCGTCGATACCCGAGCAGTTCGCATTCTTGCGCGCCTATTCGCCCTACCAGCATGTCGAAGCGGGCACGCGCTATCCGGCGGTCATGCTGACGTCCGGTGACCTCGATACGCGCGTGCCGCCGTTGCAGGCCCGCAAGATGACGGCGCGGCTCCAGGCGGCGACGCGATCGGGCCGGCCGGTGGTGTTGCGCTACCACCCGATGAACGGTCACGCGGCCCGGCGCGGGCGGCCCTTCAGCCGCATCGTGGAAGACGCGGCGGTGGAATTGGCGTTCCTGCTCGAACAGCTGGGCGTCGAGACGGGAGGGCCGGTCCGGTGACGGCGCCCGTCGATTTTCGCGCGTTCGTGGCCAACATCGCCGCGTCGGCGGCGTCGCTGCTGTCGGCCGCAACGACCGCGGCGAGCGATGAGGCGGACAGCCGGGGTGCCGACGGCGGATCGGGCGAGCGACCGGACCCGCGAGCGCACCTCATGATGGCGCGGCAGCTCATCGATACGCTGATCATGCTCGAGGGAAAGACCCGCGGGAATCTCGACAAGGAGGAAGCGGATTTCCTCGCCAAGGCGCTCAACGACCTCAGACTCGCGTACGTCAAGACGAACGACGGCATCGGCACGTAGGCCGCCCGCCCGGTGCTGATTCGGCTGCGGGACGGGCTGCGTCTCCACGTGCGGGATCGCGGGCGCGGCGTTCCCGTCGTCGCGCTCCATGGATTCGCCGGCCCGTCCGACGCGTGGGACGCGGCCGTTGCCGGGCTCAGCGCTACTCGTCGCGTCGTCGCCATCGACCTGCTCGGCCACGGCGCGAGCGATGCGGCCGCCGTGCCGGACCGATACGCCATGGACAACGCGATCGCCGACGTGCTGGACGTGATGGACGCATTGGATCTCGATCGCGCCGCGGTGGTCGGTTACTCGATGGGTGGACGCGTGGCGCTGGCGGCGGCGTGCCACGCCCCCGGGCGGATCCACGCGCTCGTGCTGGAGAGCGCTTCGCCGGGGTTGCCATCGGATGACGAGCGGCGGGACCGGCGGGCAGCGGACGAACGGCTGGCCGCCGACATCGGCGCCCGCGGCACCGAGTGGTTCGCGGATCACTGGAGCGACCTGCCGCTCTTCGAAACCCGCCAACGCCTCGGCCCGGAGGTCCTCGCCGCGGTGCGCCGGCGGTTGCTCGCCAACCGGCCCGGCTGTCTCGCCGCCTGCCTGCGCGGGCTGGGCGCTGGCGCGCAACCGCCGCTGTGGGACGCCCTGACGCGGCTCACCGTGCCGACGCTGCTGTTGGCCGGCGCGGATGATACCCGGTTCGTCGAGATCGCCAACCGGATGCACGGGTTGCTCCCTGCCGCCCAGGTGTCGGTCATCGAGGACGCGGGCCACACGGTCCACCTGGAACAACCGGCGCAATGGCAGCGCGGCGTCGGGACGTTCCTCGAACGGCATCTCCCCACCCGGTAGGACTGCCGCCGTTCAAGACGGGTCGCCGCAGCCGCCGAGCGCGCGCTTCAGCGCGCGAATCTCGATGCGCGGCCGGCCTGACGCCCAACGCCCCTAACGTTTGTATCCGACCGACCGTATGTAGAGCAGAGAAGCCAGACCGTTTTGGTGGGGTGCCCGGCACATGACCGATAGCTCGGGGTACCGCGCGGCCTTCGGGTTCGCGCTCGTCGCCATGTTGCTCGCGCCGCCCGCGCTCGCACAGGTCGGCGTGACGACCGACATCATCACCGGGACCGTCACCTATCCCGACAGCGCTCCCATTCCCGACGTCCTCATCGAGGCGCTGTCGCTCGAAACCCAGATCACCCGCACCACCCGTACCGACAGCCGGGGACGGTTCTCGATCCTCTTCCCGGACGGTGGCGGGCAGTACCGCATGTCGGCCAGGAAGGTCGGCCTGATGCCGTATCAAGCCACCCTCGTGCGCTACGCCGACGAGGACCGGCTCGTCTGGAACGTGCGGCTCTCGGCCCACGCGGTCGTCATGACGCCGATCGAGGTGCAGGCTCGTCTTGCGCCGGTGCGGGTGCCCGACCGGCCGTCGCCCGGGTCGACCGAACGCGTGCTCACCCCCGCGGTGGTGCAGAGCCTGCCGATCGATCCCGACGACCTCAACGTGCTCGCCACGCTGGTACCGGGCGTCGTGGGCCTGGAAGGGACCGACAGCAGCGCCGCCGCCTTCTCGGTGGCGGGGCAACGCGGCGACGCGAACGCGCTCACGCTCGACGGGATGACCTTCGGGTCCGGCCAGGTGCCGCAGGAAGGACTGCGGGCCACGCGCATCATTACCAGCACGTACGACGTCTCGCGCGGACGGTTCAGCGGCGGGCTGATCGCCGGCGTCTCGCGGTCGGGCACGAACAACCGACAGGGATCGCTCAACTACTCGCTGCGCGATGACGATCTCTCCGTGCGGGCCGAGCGGGCGTCCGCGTTCACGGCGGGATTCAGCCAGCATCGCGTGAGCGGCGGGATCGGTGGGCCGATCGTGTCCAACCGGCTCTTCGCCTACGTCTCGGCGCAGGGCAACCTGCGGGCCGATCCCCTCACCTCACTTTCCACCGCCACTCCGGCCGACCTCGAAAGGCTCGGCGTGTCGCCCGACTCGGTCGCACGGTTCCTCGACGTGGCCGATCGGATCGGCGCGGCGACGGACCTCGGGACCGGCGCCACGCGCTCCAACGACAACCTCGCGGCGCTCGCGCGGCTCGACTACCTCGTGTCCGCCAACCACACGCTCACGCTGCGCGGGGACTGGCAAAGCAGCCGCCAGGATCCCACCCGCGTGTCGTGGCTCGGTGTGACCGAAACGGGCGGGGTGGCGGGAAGTCGCGGGGGCGGCGTGATGGCGAGCCTCGCGTCGCGCATCGGGTTGCACATCATCAACGAGGGGCGCGTCTACGTGACGCGGTCGCGCCAGAACGCCGATCCGCTCGCCTACGTCCCGCAGGGACGAGTGCAGGTGGCGTCGGTGCTGCCCGACGGATCGGTCGGCCAGCGCACGCTGCAACTCGGCGGCAACGCCGGCATGCCGTCGACATTGCACGCATCGATGATCCAGCTCGCCAACGACTTGTCGTGGTTGCCGGGACGCGGCGCGCACCGGTTCAAGTTCGGCGGCGAGCTGACCGTGCAGCGTCCCAGTTCGGTGCGCGGATCGAATCGACTCGGCACGTACACCTATCAGTCGATCGACGCGCTGGAATCGGGAACGCCGGCCTCGTTCCGCCGCACGCTGGTACCGGCCGAGCGCGCGTCGCACGCCATCGAGTTCGCCGCGTACGCCGGCGACGCGTGGCGCGTCTCGTCCGCTCTGCAACTCACCTACGGACTGCGGCTCGAGCACTCGTCGTTCCGGCGCGCCCCGCTCTACAACGCCGCGCTCGACTCGGCGCTCGGGTTTCGCACCGATCGGCTGCCCTCGGAATGGTACGTTGGCCCGCGGGTGGGTTTCACCTGGACGGCAGGCGGCGGGCAGGGCAGGCCGCCGGCGTGGATCGTGCGCGGCGGGGCGGGCTCGTTCCGCAGCCCGCTGCCGCTCGGGCTCGTGACGTTGACGCAGACGGCAACCGGGCTGGCCAACGCGGAAACGGAGTTCACCTGCATCGGTCCAGCGGTGCCGGCGCCGGACTGGAACGCGTTCGCGGAGAACATGGCATCGATACCGGACGACTGTCTCGCCGCCCCAGGCGGCGCGGGCGTCCCGCGGGCCGACCGCACGCCCACCGCGACGGTGTTCCACGACGCGTTCGGCGCGCCCAAGGCGTGGCGCGCGTCGCTCGGCGCGCAGCGCGCGCTCTCGACTCTGTTGCGGCTCTCGGTCGACGCCGCCTACGCGCGCGGGACGAGCCAGTACGGGTTTTCCGACGTCAACCTCGATACCGATCCCGATTTCCGCCTGCAGGCCGAGCGCAACCGCGCGGTGTACGTGCCCACCGCGGCCATCGTGCCGGCGAGCGGTGCGATGCGCCTCGCTGACTCGCGCATCGATCCGGGGTTCGGCCAGGTGCTTCAGATCGGATCGGATCTCGCGTCGGACACGAAACAACTGACCGTCTCGCTGAGCGGATTCACCCGGGGCGGGATACGGGTGCAGACCTCGTATACCTGGTCGCACGCGCGCGACCAGTCGTCGACGTCGGTCGCGTTCGGCGGGCGCGGCGGGTCCGGTGGCGGGACGGGCGGTCTCGGATCGGCCACGACCGGCGGCAATCCCAATCGACGCGAGTGGAGCCGCAGCAGCTACGAACGCCGCCACGCATTTCTCGCCACGGTCGGCTATCCGTTCGGGACGGGTCTGGAGGTCACCGCGATCGCACGCGTGTCGTCCGGCACGCCGTACACGCCGATGGTCGGCGCGGACATCAACGGCGACGGGTCGCGCAACGACCGGGCGTTCGTGTTCGCGCCGAGCGCGGGCGGCGTCGATCCGGTGGCGGACGGCATGGCACGGCTGCTCGCGGTGACGTCGGGCGGCGCGCGCGCCTGTCTCATGCGGCAGGTGGGCGCGATCGCGCGGCGGAACAGCTGTGTCGGGCCGTGGCAGAGCGCGTTCGATCTCCAGGTGAACGCGCGTCCCCGGTTCCTGAGGTTGGCGGGCCGGCTCACGGTCTCCGCCGTCACGGTCAACCTGCTGCGCGGGATCGACGAGCTGCTGCACGGCGCCCAGGGGGCCAAGGGGTGGGGCGGCCGCGCGCGACCCGACGAGACGTTGCTTGTCGTCGAGGGCTTCGATCCGGTCGCGCGGATGTTCCGCTACGCGGTGAACGAGCGGTTCGGCGCCACCGGCGCGACCGCGACCGCGGTGCGCGCGCCCTTCCAGATCGGCATCCAGCTACGGTTCTCCTTCGGGCCCGATCGCCAGCGCGACACGATCGACCGGCTGCGCGGCGGTGCCCGCGGGCTCGGAGGCGGACGGGGCTTCGCCGGCGTTGCGGGTCTCGTGAGGGCGCCCGACGAGTTTCTCGAGCGGTTCGAATCGTTACTGCCCAATCCGGCGGCCATCGCCCTCGCGTTCAGGGACACTCTGCACCTCACCGATCCGCAGGTGGCCTCGCTCGAGTCGATCAGGGACTCGCTCGTCGCGGCCAATGACAGTCTCGCGACCGAACTCAAGGCGGAGATCGACGCGTACGGCACGAACCGCGAGCCACGCGGCCTGCTGGCCCTGATTCAGCCCAAGTTGCAGGAAGCGCGGATCAATCTGCGGCGCAGCGTTGCCGCGGTCAGGGCCGTCCTCACGCCCGAGCAGTGGGCACTGTTGCCGGAAGGGATTCGCGAGATCGGCGTGCAAGCCGGAAGACCGCGCCGGCCGGGCAACTGAGGCGTGCTATCGAGGCGCCCCTCGCGCCGTAGCACCCTCCGCTCCATCTTTGCCGCCCTATGTCGGAATTTCGCCGCGTCATGGGGCTGCCCCGTGCCACCGCGATGGTCGTCGGCACGATCATCGGGGCGTCGATCTTCGTGCAGCCCTCCGAGATCACCGGCCGCGTGCCGTCGGTGGCGGGCGTGCTCGCGGTCTGGCTCGTCTCCGGCGGTCTCACGCTCATCGGCGCGCTCGTCTGCGCCGAACTCGCCTCGACCTTCACCCGCACCGGTGGGGTGTACGTCTACCTGCGCGAGTCGTTCGGCCCGCCGGTCGGTTTCCTGTGGGGCTGGGCGATGTTCTGGAGCATGCACTCCGGGATCATCGCCGCGATTGCCGTGGTGTTCGCGCGCTACACCGGCTTCTTCGTGCCGCTCGGTGACGGCGGTGCCAAGGTCGTCGCCGTCGGCGTCATCGTCCTGCTGTCGGCCGTGAACTATGCCGGCGTGAAACACGGCAGCGGCGTGCAGACGCTGTTTACCGCGGGCAAGCTGGCGGCGATCGTGCTGATCATCGTCGCCGGGTTCCTGCTCGGTGGGCGCGTTCCGGACCACTTCGTCGGCGCGAGCGGCGACGCCGGCATCACGCTCGGAGGGTTCCTGACCGCGTTGGTCGCCGGCCTGTTCGCGTTCGGCGGCTGGCACATGGTCACCTACAACGCGGAGGAGACGATCGCGCCGGAACGAACCATTCCCCGCGCGCTCATCTTCGGCACCCTGATCGTCACGGTGAGCTACCTCGCCATGAACACCGTCTACCTCTACGTGCTGCCGCTCGACGCGGTGGCGCAATCCACCCGCGTCGCGGCCGACCTGGCCGACAGCCTGCTGGGCTTCGGCGGTGGGGCGGTGATGTCGGGGATCGTCATGTTCTCGACCTTCGGCGCGCTCAGCGGGATCGTGCTGGCCGGCCCCCGCGTGTACTACTCGATGGCGCAGGACGGCCTGCTGTTTCGCTGGGTCGGCGTGCTGCACCCGAAATTCCAGACACCCCATCGCGCCCTCGTGCTCCAAGGCGTGTGGGCGTCGGTGCTCGTCGTGACCGGCACCTTCCGCGCGCTGTTCACCCGCGTGGTCTATACCGAGTGGATCTTCTTCGGGCTGATGACGGTCGGGCTGTTCCTGCTGCGCCGCCGCGCCGTGGAACGCGCCTACTCGGCGTGGGGGTACCCGTGGCTGCCGGCCATCTTCGTGGTGTCGTCCTTCGCGATCGTCCTCAACCAGGTCGTGACCGATCCCGCCGAGAGCCTCGAAGGCCTGCTGCTCGTCGTCGCCGGCGCGCCGGTATACTATCTCTGGGGACGCACTCCTTCACGCGAGCGGAGCGCATGACCGTCATCGACTTCCACAATCACTTCTATCCGCTCGACTACATCGCGGCCTTGCGGGAGCATTCGACCAGGATCACGGTCACCACCGACACCGCCGAGAATCCGGTGCTGCACTCGCCCGGAGACGAGAACGTCATCGTGCCGGGACACCGCGATGTCGTCGTGCGGACGCGAGTGCTCGACGAGGCCGGGGTCGACATGCAGGTGCTGAGTTTCACCGCCCCGGGCACCGTGGTCGAGCAGCCCGCGACGTCGGTCGCGATGGCGCGTCGGGTCAACGACGCGCTGGCCGCGATCGTGGCCGACCACCCCAAGCGCTATACGGCGCTGGCCACGCTGCCGCTGAACGATGCGGTGGCGTCGCGCGGCGAGGCGAAACGCGTGCTCGAGGAATTGCGGCTGCCGGGCATCATGCTGTACAGCAACGTCAACGGCGTCGCGTTGCACGACCAGCGGTTCTGGCCGCTCTACGAACTCGCCAGCGAGCGAGGAACCGTGCTGTACATCCACCCCACCTATCCGGTCGGGGTCGAGGCGATGGAATCCTATTGGCTCATGCCGCTGGTCGGGTTCCTGTTCGACACCACGCTCGCCGCCGCGGGCCTGGTGTTCAGCGGCGTGGTCGAGCGGTTTCCGGGCATCCAGTGGGCGCTGGGCCACCTGGGCGGCGCCATTCCGTACCTCGCGGAGCGGCTCGATCGGGGGTACGAGGCGTTCGCCGACTGTCGCAAGCACATCGGCAGACCGCCCAGCGAGTTCTTGCGAGGGTTTTACTACGACACGGTGAACTTCGATCCGACCGCGCTCCGGCTCGCGCTCGAGTTCGCCGGGCCCGATCACCTCCTGGCCGGCAGCGATTATCCCCACCAGATCGGCAGCATCGAGAAGATGCTTTCGTCGATTCGCGGCCTGGGGCTGCACGCGACCGACGAGGCGAAGATCCTCGGCGGAAACGCCACGCGACTGCTCGGTCTGTAGCCGAAGCCCCGCATGCAGCTCACCGACCGCGATCGGCACCTGCTCGACGGGGGCGGAGGACCGGCGGCCCGCATGGCCATGTCGATCGTTGTGCGGATGGCGGCCGTGCAGGGTATCGACCGCCTGCTGGACATCACCGCCGCGCACGTCGACTCGTCGCTCTACATGGGCGACGCGACCCTCGACTACGCGCTGCGGCTCGCCGGCCACGGCGCGCGGGTCGTCGTGCCGACCACGCTCAACGTCTCGGGCGTCGATCCGCACGGCTGGCGCGAGTGGGCGGTGCCGCCCGAATGGGCCGACAAGGCCTATCGCCAGATGCAGGCGTACAAGCAGATGGGCTGCAAGGCGACGTGGACCTGTGCGCCGTATCAGGAATCCGAGCGACCCCGGTTCGGCCAGCAGATCGCCTGGGGCGAATCGAGCGCCATCGTGTTCGCCAACTCGGTGCTGGGCGCGCGGACCGAACGGTATCCCGACCTGCTCGACATCTGCGCCGCGATCACCGGCCGGGTGCCGGCGGCCGGATTGCATCTGGACGAGAACCGCGCCGGGGAGTGCGTGTTCCGCTTGCACGGTATTCCGGGAGCGTTGCAGGCCGACGACGCGTTCTATCCGGTGCTCGGCCACCTGGTCGGACAGGTCGCGCGCGATCGCGTCGCCGTGATCGCCGGGCTCGAGGTCTCGCCGTCCGAGGACCAACTCAAGGCGCTCGGTGCGGCCATGGCGTCGTCGGGCGCGGTGGCGTTGTTCCATCTGGTCGGCGTGACACCCGAGGCGCCGACCGAAGCAGCGGCGCTCCGCGGGCGCATGCCAGACGAAGACCATCGCGTGACCGTTGAGCGGCTTCGCGCCGCCCGCGACGGGCTCAGCACGGCCGCCGGGGATCGGTTGGACATGGTGGTGCTCGGCAGTCCGCACTTTTCGCTCGACGAGTTCCGGCGCCTGGCGCCCTTGCTCGAGCGTCGTACGCGACACGACCGGGTGCGGCTACTCATCACGTGCAGCCGCGCGGTCAAGCTGATCGCCGAGCGGGCCGGGTTGCTGAAACCGGTGATCGAGTTCGGAGGCGAACTCACGGTCGACACGTGTATTCTCACGAGTCCCATGTTGCCGCCGGATGTTGGCACGTTGATGACCAACTCGGCCAAGTACGCCTACTACGGACCGGGCTTGCTCGGCAAACAACTCGCGTTCGGCAGTCTCGAAGATTGCGTGCGCTCGGCGGTCGACGGTCGCATCGTGCGGGACGAATCGCTGTGGGCGGCGTGATGCGGGGGCGCGCGGTCATGCCGGGCCAGGCGCAAGGCCGGCTGCTGGTATCGAGTGAGCCGCTCAGCTTCTGGGGCGGGTACGATCCGGCCACCGGCGAGATCATCGACCGGCGGCATCCGCTGTCGGGCCGGACGGCGGCGGGACGCGTTCTCGCGGTGCCGTCGACGCGGGGGTCGAGCACGAGCACCGCGGTGCTTCTCGAAGCGATTCGACGGGGGACCGCCCCGGCAGCCATCATCACGGTGGGCGTCGATTCGTTCGTGGCACTCGCCTCGATCGTCGCGGACGAGCTGTACGGCCGGCCGCTCCCCGTGATCGCATTGGAGCGCGCGGATTTCGCGGAGTTGACCCCGGACATGTCGCTGACCATTGGGGCCGACGGCGTGATCGAAACCCGGACGTGAACGCCTGGCGGCGTGGGCCGGGGGGCGTGCTTCCGTGCCGGCCCCCCGCGACCCGCGCTACGTCTCGCTCGGTGCCTCGATCGTGAGCGCGCCCTCCACCAACCGCTTCTGAAACGCGATCCCTACCAGCCGCAGCATCCGCTTCGTCTCGGCGACCGCGACCGCGCGCCCCAGCTCGGTGAGCCGATAGTACTTGCGACGTTGATCATCGAACTCGGGATCGGGCCGCGCTTCCGACTCGGTAATGAGGCCTTCCTCCAGCAACCGCTTCGCCGCGAGATACAGCGCGCCGGTGGCGGGCTTCATTTTCCCATCGGTTTGCTCTTCCACGTGCTTGATGATCCCGTAGCCGTGCATTTCTCCGTCGGCGAGGGCAAGCAGAAAGTGATAGGACAGCGGCGTCAGCGGGAGCAGTTCCTCGACTTGGTGCGGATACATGCGTGAATATATAAGTCACATATGGATATGTGCAAGGCGCTATGAGACCCTCGTTCGAACGGGTGACCACGCTCGGTCAGGCACGCTAATATCTTGTGGTATAATAATTTACGATTTGTAAACAGCGTTCGGCGCGCTCGAGGTTTTTGATGTCGTCATTCTGGCCAGAGCTTGACACGGGCCGTGAAAATACATATATGACCTATGCATTTGTTCCATATTGAATGGAGGCTCTGAGCATCGGGAGGGGAGATGAAACCGGGCACCCCACAGGCGGTCGATGGCCCTCGTGCTCGCGTCGAGGTCGGGCGGGCGCTCTTGCTGGTCGGATTCTCGGCGACGGCGGTGTTCCTGGTCGATCGGGCGATCGCGGGTCTGGCGCCGTTCGGTCTCGAGTTGAGCGATGGGGTGGCGGTGCTGATCGATCTCATCGTGGCGTGGCCGATCGTCAGCGGCGCTATCGTGCGGGGCGGTTCCGTGCCGCTCGACGAGTGGTATCCCAGCCGCTCGTTCCCACTGCGTGCGCTGCCGATGCTGGCGCTGGTCTGTGTCGCGGGAAGCGCGCTCGCCATCGGTCTCACCACGTGGATCCCGGGCGGAGAGGGGTTGGTGCTCGACCAGGCGAGCGAGGCGGTGTCGGGCGGCAATCTCGTCGGGGTGATGCTGCTGGTCGTCGCGCTGGCGCCGCTTGCCGAGGAAGCGTTTTTCCGAGGGTGGCTGCTCCGCCGGCTGTCGGGCCGACTTTCATCAGGCAGCGCGGTGGTGATCGCGGCGGTGCTGTTCGCCATGTTCCACGCGCTCACCTGGGAGGGTCCGCTGGCGCTTCCGGCGGGCCTGCTGTTCGGCTGGTTGGTGGTGCGCACCGGGTCGATTCTGCCGGCCATCGTCGGACACGCCGCGGTGAGCGGGACAGTACTGTTGGCCACGCTGCCCGCCCTGCATCCGTGGAGTCGCGGCACGGTCGACCGGCCGAGCCCGCTTGCGGAGCCGTTGTTGTTGGTCGGGTTGTGTGCGTTGTGCGGGGTGGGGGTGTGGTCGGTGTTGCGCCGCGCCGGAACGGCCGGGCGCAGCCGGTTCGTTTCCGGCGACGAGTGAACCGGCGGGGAAGTGCCGATCGGCACCCGTTCGGCGCCGATCGGCACCTCCGCGGCCCGGTGTGGGACGGCTAACCACCCACTATCAAACGACTTAGAAAAGCGCGTCAACCGGCACGGCTCGTGCTTGTGAGGACGGGCGTCACGATTTCCCGTTGCCGGGGGTATCTATGCGCCGTCTCGCGGTCGTCTTGCTCGTCGCCGTGCTTAGCGTCATCAACTTCCAACATCTTTGCGCGCAAGGATGGCCGGGTGAAGGCGGGGTCTCCGTCACCCCGGATGGGGCTAAGCAGTCCGGTTCCCATGGCGTGCAAGGCTCGTTGGTGTTCTCGGTGAAGAATACGGGGACGGAGTGGGACGCGTACGACATCAGCTGTAGCCACACCGGACAAGTCTTCACGTGTGCACCACCGAGTTCGCCAATCGACTTGGGTCCGGGCGCAAAGGTGAACGTGACCGTCACGTACACGGGCTCGGTGGGGGTCGGGACCGTCACGATGAAGGCGGAGTCGATCAACATCTGGGAAAACAGTCCGGTGGAGAACACGGGCTACTACACCGTCACCGTGGACGGCGTGGATGTGCCCCCGTCCCTGTCGCTGGCGAACCACAACGGTGACTACCAGAACCGCGGGATGTGCCTCACGCTGCCGGCGGGCGGAGACGCCACCGTGCGCTGCGGCGACCTGGTCTTGGCGCATGCCACACCGCCGTATCGCACGCTCGGCCGCGATCGCGCGGTGACGTTGGTCTACAATTCGGCCACCCCGAAACCGCGGCCGGCGGTTGCGGTCACGGTGACCCAGCCGGATAGCGCCAACTCGCCGCTGTCCGTGAAGGCCGAGCTCCGGATCAACGACGTGATTCGGGCGAGCGGGACCTTCGCGCCGTGGGCCGCCGGGGGTGCGCGTCAGATCGTGCTGGCCTACGACATCAACACGTCCACCGAACCGACCGGCATCTACAATTTCGTAGTGAACGTCACCAATGAGTACAGTGGAGTTTCCAAGACGATCCCCTATGCGGACCAACTGATCGTGGTCAACCGGTACGCCAGTGATTTCGGCCGGGGGTGGCACCCAGCCGGCGTCAAGCGGTTGGTGCTGAACCAGCCCGGGAGCCGGATTCTGTGGGTCGGGGGGGACGGGTCGGCGGTCGCGTACACCTCCGCGGCGTCGAACACCTGGGTCGCCGCCCCGGCGGCGTATCGGGACACGATCACCTGGAGTGCGGGCGAAGGGCTGTATACCCGGCACCTGCTGCACGGCGCGCATGTGAAGTTCGACGCGGCCGGCCGGCACGTCCTCACCATCACGCGGACCAGTGACACGACCACCTTCACCTACGGCGGCGCCGGCCGCCTCACGAACATCACCGTCCCCCTCGCGGCGGGTGATTTCGAATTGGCGTATACCAACGGCAAGCTGAATTGGGTGAAGGACCCGCTCGGCTATATGCTCGATGCCACCGTAACGAGCGGGCGCCTGGTCCAACTCGATGATCCGGACGGATCGACCGTGTCGTTCGGGTACACGAACGACCGGCTGACCAGTCGGACCAATCGCCGCAACTACACGACGACCTACAGCTATGCGAACGGACTGCGCGTGACGAGCGTGTCGCAGCCGCTCAATGCGTCGGAAACGGCGGTGGCCACATATACGCAGTGGGACGAGCAGGGGCTGGCGGTCAACGTCGTCGGGGGCACCCTCACCGCGGCGAGTTCCGTGTTCTCCCGCTACGACGGTCCGCGCACCGATTCCAGCGACGTGGTGACGTTCTGGATCGATCGGTGGGGAGCGCCGACCACGATCTCCGATCCGTACACCAAGCTCACGCAACTCACCCGCGGCGACCCGAACCGTCCGGCGCTAGTGACGCGGCTGCAATACCCGTCGGGGCAGGTGCTCGGCGCGTGGTACAACGCCTTGGGGCTGCCCGATTCGACGGTCGACTCGAGCCTGGTGGTTGGCGGCGTGCGCGCGCTGACGCGGTACGTCTACGATCCGGTGTGGGCCGTGCCGACGCGCGTCATTTCTCCGGAGGGGGACAGCGTGGTATCGGCGTACGATCCGGCGAATGGGAACCGGCTGTGGCAGCAGGACGCGCGCGGCTCGTCGAGCCGCGTGAACTTCACCTATTGGCGCGACCTGGTCCGGACCGTGACACCGCCGCTTTCGCCCGCCGAGTCGTTGAGCTACGACGTGCGCGGCAACCTGTCGCGCACGCGGACGCCGCTGGGGTTTGTCACCGCCTACGTCAATGACGTCCGGGGGTTCCCGTGGCAGGTCACAAGTTACGAGGGGGTCGTCGCCAAGACGTCCCGCGATCACCGGAACGCCCGTGACACGCTGACGACGACGTACGGGCCTCAGCGATCGCAATCCGATCCTGTTTACAACATGACGTGGAACGCACGCACCGCGTACCTCCGCAAGGAGTATGATGCGGAAGGGAACCTCATTGAGACCGGGCGCTGGAGCAGTATCGGGACCATCGGAACGATCGTCGAAACCACGCGATACGACCGGGCCAACCGGCCCGTGGCGGTCGTGGCAGCTGATGGGGTCAAGGACAGCGTGGTATACGACCGGGCGGGGAACCAGATCCGGCTGCTCACCCGGCGGGGCCAGACGATCGAGCAGGCGTTCAATCGGGCCAATCGGCTGAGCCAACGCCGGACACCAACGGTCTCCTATGGCTACACCGTCTTTGAACAGTGGCCGTTCCTGAGCCAGTCGATCCCCGGTGACACGACGCGGTTCTTCTACGACACGATGGGGCGCGACACCCTGGCGGTGAACCGGTTCAGTCGCGTATCCCGCATCTTCGGCACGCACGGGCTGCTATTGAGCGAAATCCAGCAGATCCGGTCCTGGGCGGAGCGGGCCAACAGTACGTGGAATACGAGCGGGTTCTCCACGCACGTCTACGGCTTGTCATACACGTACGATCTGAACGGGCGGCGCACGCGGCTGACCCATCCGACGGTGTTGGGGCCCGGGAACGACCATACGGACTACACCTATCGGAACACCGGTCAACTCAAGACCATCAAGGATCCCTACGGCAAGACCTTCTGGCTTTACTACGACCTGGAAGGGCGGCTGGACAGCTTGAAGTATCCCACGACCGCCGTGATCGGCGAGAAGTGGCGCTACGACCCGGATGGGCGAGTCCGGTATCACACAATTCGGGCGGCGGCGGCGGCGAGCGGGTATCCCAACAACGTGGTCCGCGCGGACACGATCGTCTACGATGGCGACAGTCGTGTCGTGTCGGTGCGCAACGCCGGGCGGACGTTGCAGGAGTACTGGTATACCGGCTTGGGCCAAACGGGTCTGTCCGTGGAAGCGTACTGGAACGGTTCGTCGTGGACGTGGAGCCGCAAGGAGTTTTTCCAGCCGGACGCGTTGGGGAACATGTACTGGCGCAGCTCCGCCATGGGAGCTGGAGATCCCCCCCGGGACAGCGTGAAGTACCACGCGACGACGGGGCGGGTGACGAGCCGGGGCGACCTGAACGGCGGCAGCTGGGATTGGACGCCCACCGTGCACGATGCGGCCGGGAACGTGCTTCACACCTCCCGGATCGAGCGAGGGGCCCAGTGCTACGTGGGCAATGCCTTCCTGTGCCAGCAGTATCTGCCCGCGCGGTACTCGGCCGTGACCGGCTACCACTACGACGCCGACCAGCGCCTGGTTTCCTCTCGCCGCTATACGACGTTGCCGGAACCGAATGAGGAGCAGGTTGGCGGGTGGGAGGAGTATTGGTACGACCCGTACGGACGCCGGATCCTGCGCAAATGGCAGAGCGACATGATTATCGACCCGGGCGGGGAGTACAATCAGCCGCACATGTACCGCTATGTGTGGGACGGCCAGCAGATCCTGTACGAGATTCGGACGGAGGCCTCGGATTCGAGCGTCGACGCCCTCGTGTCGAGCAACGAGTTCGGTTGGGTTGGCTATGTGCACGGCCCGGGGATCGACAATCCACTCGAGGTGTTCCGGGCGGACGGATACCCGGTATTCGATCGCATCTTCCTGCACGCCGATTGGCGGGGGTCGATCACGCTGGGGAGCCGGCCCGATGGGACCAAGGACCGGGAGTCGGGCCCCAACCTGCAGATGATCGACTGGCGCCGGTTCAACGTATCGACGTACGGCGAACGGCAGACGCCGTTCACCCACACCAATCGGCTGTACTACGGGACGCTGCTGGAGCGCCAGCAGGACGGGTCGAAGTTGCAGTACATGCGGAACCGGTACTATGATCCGGTCACCGGACGGTTTACCCAGGAAGATCCGATCGGGCTCGCCGGCGGGCTCAATCTCTATGGCTTCGCCAACGGCGATCCGGTCAACTTCAGTGACCCGTTCGGGCTTAACCCATGCTTGGCTTTTCCACAGGCCTGCCTTGCAGCCGCAGGTTTTGTGGTCGGAGCTGCTGGCCAGATTGCGTCCAACCTGCTGAACGGGCGGGCGTGGCATGAGGACGCTGGCTCGTCCGGCTTGAAATGGGCAGCTGCGGGAGCGACGTTGGGAGCCACGGCGCTCGCAAGTGGAGGCAGCGCAGCTGCCGCCCAACCCGTCCGCTACGTCATCGGAGCAATGGAGGACCTCGGGGCTTCCGGGGGCATTAAAGCAGGGGAGGCCACGCTCCTACCTCGTCTCGTGGGCGATCTGGGCCGTGCAGCGAACTGGGCGCGCAACGAGGGGGTACTACGCGAGGTAATGGAGCTTGGGCGGCCCATACGTGACGCATCTGTCGGGCTCCTGGGCGGCCTCAAGAACTTTGGGCCGGAGAGGTTCATTACATTGGAGCGGCAGGTGTTGCAGCGGGCGGGGTGGACGTACAGTCGATGGAGCCAGAGCTGGAACCCGCCCGATAACTAGTCGTTCACGCCGCGGGTGACGCCGCTTGTGTTGGGATGTAAACTGGAGGAACAATGGTAGAGTTCGTCCCGCATCCGAGTCGTTCGCAGCTGGGCTTCACAGAGGCTGTCAAACGAGCGTTCGAGTTTCTGCAGCGGGACCATGGCTTCGCCCTGACGCGGGTGGATGAGCCAACCCGCGTGCGTTTCGAGCGAAAGAAGGTCGTTCTGGACGTGGTGCATGGCCGGGGAGACTACGTGGTTACCGCCGAAATCGGTCGTCGGTTGCCGTTTGGGTTCGGGCACGACGTGGTGACGATCTACGAAGTGTTCGGTAGTCTCGGAGTCCTGGACGAGATGGAGGGTGGCTGGGTTGCCGAGACTGGCGAAGAGGTGAGTGATCGGGTTGGCCGGCTCGCGCGAGCTGTCGCCACCGTTGCGGGACCGTGGCTCAGGGGCGAAGGACGGGCGTTCCGTATGGCCAAGCGTTTTCGAAGCAGGCCAAGCGTTCAGCCGCAGCGTCGCACTCATTCCTCCGATGGGCTGATCGGCAACGCTCGTGGGGATGATCTTGGTTCGGCGGATTCCGAGGACGATGATCCGCCCCGGCAGCTTGGTGGTTCAGGTGATCCCGAACCTTCGCGGTTAGCGGCACCTACGGGGCAGACGCACGCACCTATTCTCACGGGTAGCTCGCTGACGCGGGACGAGCGATTCAGCGACCACCGGTAAGGATGGCTCACGTGCTGTACAGTTGCCCGGCGCGCTGATCGGCGGGCGGTAGCTGCTCGACCTTCCTGAGGCGTTTGAGAAGCCTCGCCGTCCTGGGCGAGATTTCTCTTTGGTGGGTCTGAGCCGAGCAGCTCGTCCGTCGTCACCTTAAGGGCTTTCGCGAGCTCCACAAGCAGCGCGTCGGGCGGGGGTCTTGCCGTCAGCCTCGCTCACACGGCGTTGACGAGAGCTTTCAGCCCAGGATTACTCGCATCGGTTGGCTTGGCGGTGCTCTTTGGATTGTGTGCTGGAGCGCTGACTCCGACCCTGTTTACAGGCCTCCTGCATCCGCCGACGATCGTGGGTGGTGGCTTGGCCGGACTCATGTACGGTGTCATCAGTGGCTTTTCCGTCCCATCGCCAAAGCAAGCAGCTACAGCTTCCTGAATTCTACTTTGCGAGCCCGGCTTCGGCCGGGCTCTTCGTTAGCTGGCGCTGCGGCGGCGGGTCTGCACGAGGGCGTCGACCGTCTTGACGACGGCGCGCTGATCGGCCGGCGGTAGCTGCTCGACCTTCCTGAGGCGTCTGAGAAGCCTCGCCGTCTTCGGCGAGGTTTTCTCTTTGGTGGATTTGAGGCCCAGCAGCTCGTCCGTCGTCACCTTGAGGGCTCGCTCCACGAGCAGCGCGCCGGGCGGCTGTGCGTCGTCCTGCTCGTCGTAGGCCATCATGCGATGGGACACCCCGACCTGCTCGCCGAGATCTTCCTGGGTGAGGCATCGTGCTTGGCGGAGCTGGGCCAAGCGTGGGCCGAAGCCGGTAAGGGTCGTCTTCATCTTCAGGGGTTCGGTCCCCCTCGACCGTCAGGAACCCGTACGGCGGAGTATTCCGCTTCTTCTACGATGGCGAAGGGCGGCTGGACAGCGCCTTCAACTCGAGCAGGCGTGTCCGGAGCGAATCAGCGCGGATCCGTGTGGATCAGCGTGATCTGTGGCTCAGGAAGACCGATCGGGCTCGCCGGCGGCCTCAACCTCTACGGCTTCGCGGGCGGCGATCCGGTCAACGTCAGTGATCCGTTCGGGCTGTGCCCGCCGTGGCCCGACTGCATCGCCCAAGCAATGGCGAACTGGGGTGCGCGTCGGGGCGGAGTGCTCGGCGATCTCGCCCTGAACGTTGGTGCGGGTCTCAACGCCGGTTTCGAAGCGACGGGGATCAACGGTGCGGCTGCCGCAGGGGAAGCCATCGGCAGTGGCAATTTCGGGGCGGGCTGGTGGCGGCGGGACTCGAGCTCGTGCCTCTGGGCAAGCTGGCGCGTGGTGGTCGTGTCGTTATCGGCAAGCTCGAGGGCCCGGCCGTTGTGCCGGGCTCTCTTGTTTATGCTTAGACCGTGTTGCTATCCGGTGCCGGCCCACCGGCGGACCTTGGAGTCTGAGGGTGAGGGCGTCGAGGAGGTACTTGGCGGCTCTTTCTCGTCGGCACCGAAGTCGGCGACGGCGGCGAACTGGAGACGGAGGTCGTAATCGGGCCCGCGCTCCTTCGCCTCGAGGATCAGCTCGTCAGTGATCACATCCAGGGCCTGGGCGAGGCGCTTCAAGGCGCTCATCGAGGGCTCCGCTCTCCCTTTCTCGTAGCGGTGGATCTGGGCTTGATTGAGCCCCACCATGCTGGCGAGGTCTTTCTGGGTGAGCCCGCGGGCTTTGCGGAGGCGGGCGAGGCGCTCGGGGAAGGCCATGAGGTCGATTCGATAGACTGAAGACTTGGACGACCTCCGCGGATGGCTGCCGCCGGAACTGCGGTGGCAGCGAACCGGAGCAGTGACTTGCCCCGGAACACCGGGCGGCAGCTAGATTCGTACAGGTCCTTCCGGAGATAACGATGGCCTTCGATCGCATCACAGTGAATCCGAACCAAATGGGTGGGGTGCCCTGCATTCGCGGCCTGCGCATTCCCGTTGCCACGGTGGTGGGCATGCTGGCCGACGGCATGACCGGCGAAGAGGTGCTGGATGCGATGCCGGACCTGGAGGCTGAGGACGTCGCCGAGGCCCTGCGCTATGCTGCCGAGGCCGTGCGGGAACGCGAACTGCCAGTCAGCTCCGCCCGTTGAAGTTTCTGGTTGATGCGCCACTCTCCCCCCGACTTGCGGAGGCGCTTCGCGCTGCGGGTCATGATGCGGTCCACGTTCGAGACTACAAGCTCGCAACCGCTGAGGACCCTGCCGTCTTCGATCGCGCGGCCAGTGAAGATCGTGTGATCGTATCTGCCGATACCGATTTCGGGACGATTCTCGCGCTTCGGAAACAAGCAAACCCGTCGGTAGTCCTGTTTCGGCGGGGTACTGAGCGGCGGCCGGAGCGGCAGGTAGCGCTGCTGCTGGCGAACCTGGAAGCCTTGCAGGACTCGCTCGAGAAGGGGAGCGTCGTGGTATTCGAGGAGACCCGCATCCGCATTCGGTCTCTGCCGATTGGCGGCAATCCGCCGGCTCCCGAACGCGGCACGACGGCTGAAGGTGCCCATTCATAGAGCTCCGTCCACCCCTTCCCACGCACAGCCCGCCCACGCCCCCTCGAAAGTGCACGTCCGGGCTTTTGAGTACATATTACGATCAGGAATCAGCAGGGGCTGGCGGCTAAAGGGAGAAAACTGAAAGGCTTGCGGCGTCGGGGTCGTAGCCGTTTGCGTCGATCAGGAGCTTCACCCAGGAAAGATCCGATCGGGCTCGCCGGCGGGCTCAACCTCTACGGCTTCGCGAATGGCGATCCGGTCAACTTCAGTGATCCGTTCGGGCTGTGCCCGCCATGCGGTGTTGATGTTGGCTCCTCGATCATTGCGGCAATCGAGCAGTCCGTACGGCGGAACCCAAATGCGTTGGAAGTGGCGTCTCCGTTTCTTGGCGGACTGGTACGTACGTTCACGGAACCGGTCGCGGTAACGCCGGCGGGCCTCGCCCTCAGCGTGATGGGACTTGGGTTCGCGTCGTCCGTCTCTGTGACGGGAACGCGCTTTCTCGGGGGTGCAACTGCTCAGAGCTTCGGTAACAAGGTGGCTAGTGGGACAGTTGACCTCCGGCCGGTCCTTGGCAGGATCGAAAGCGGGGAGGCGCGGGGACATGTATTCCTAAACCGGGGCGGCCTCCTCCCGGAGAAGCCAGTTGGATTTTACAGGTCCTATGACATTCCGACGCCCGGTGTTCAAGGACGCGGTCCGCAGCGACTGATACGAGGGGAGGGTGGAGAGCTGTTCTATACGGGGGATCACTACAAGACCTTCACACCCGTGAGGCCATGAAGGAACGTGGCACCGCGGCGGCGGGCGGGGGAACTGATTGCCCGATTGTTGCCGTCGTTGGAACTGAGGTCTCTACGACAAAGGAGCTGCTCGATACCATCGCCGCGCAGCTCCGGTTTCCCAGCTATTTTGGACACAACTGGGATGCTCTTGATGAGTGCCTCCAAGACCTGAGCTGGCTGCCCGAACGCGTTATCGCAATCCGGCACGAGGGAATCCCACCGATCGCAGCGGACGAGCTACTCACGTACCTGAGCATTTTGGCTGATGCCGCGGAGAGATGGAATGCTGACGCCACGCACGAATTGGATGTCGGTTTTCCCAGCCCAGAGTGGGCGGTGGTTGAACGACTTACCCGTGGCCGCCTGCGAGGAGCCTAAGCCTAAAGCCTAAGCCTAAAAAGGAACTCCACGTGACGCGCGTCCGGAAGCGCGACCAGGCCTACTGATCAGCGCCTACGACCCTGGGTGTGCTGCCGCAACTACACGCGTAACGTGGCGAGCCGCTTGCCGAAGCCGTCGGCGGTCCACTCGTTCACGGACACCGCTCCCCAAGTCATCGGTCGTCCTCACGAAGGGTGCCACTCCTCCAGCCGACCGCGCGGCCGTCCACCGATACCGACAACGGCGACGGTCGCATCGTGCAGGTGCGGACGCGGACCGCGAGCGCTACGATGTCGACTACACCGGGCTCGGCCAGGTGGCGTGGGCGGTGCGCGGCTACTACCAGACCCGAGGTCGAGCCGATAGACTGAGGGATAGTCCCGGGCTACGAGCTAGATTGCATCTGCGAGAGGAGAGCATCCATGAACGTGCGCGTCTTGCTTGAGCCGAGCGGGGACGGCGGGTATACGGTGCGGGTCCCCAGTCTCCCGGGCTGCATCAGTGAAGGGGAC